>Ga0182004_10003604_pt1 | contig 12340 bp, 11 predicted proteins | sample Sormic07211540_1_FD_120479 | JGI IMG/M metagenome (GOLD analysis project Ga0182004, IMG submission 120479) | Endophyte microbial communities from Sorghum bicolor roots, Mead, Nebraska, USA - 072115-40_1 MetaG | ecosystem: Host-associated > Plants > Roots > Unclassified | place: USA: Nebraska... | reverse complement strand
ACAAATTACATTTAAACTGTACAATTAGTTTTTATTTTCGTTTATATTTAATGCTCCATACATGCGACCAAAGATTCGATGTGACGGGAAATCTTGAAAATTTTTGCGAACTAAACCAGGCCTCTATTCCAATTCGCGCGCACGATGATCCCCGTTCCCCACAGCAGCTGATGTCCGATCCACTTGAGTTCGTTCCAGGCTCCAGTCCCGCACCCGGAAAAGTCAGCATGCATGCATCCCTGGATGAACGATGGACAGAGAGCGTGGGAGATAGATTTTGGTTGGACGTGCAGCTGAGGTTGAAAACCTGTCTGCGGGTCCGTGCACGAGAGCGACCTGTGGAACGCCGGGTGGCAGAGGTCACGCACAGCGCGGCGCGGCGCGACGACGAACGAAGCTGCCTGCCTGCCGGTCGCGAAACGACGCGGCGCTCGGCCGCCCCGAGCGACAGGCTACTGCGACTGCGACTGCGACTGCGAGATGGGATCTGCTAGGTTCGGATCACCACGCCGGCAAGGCCAGGAAACCTCATCGGAATATACTACGAGGGCGTACGTACGTACGCACGCACGCAGCGGCTCCTGATTGGCGATACGTGTGCCGCTGCAGCGCATTGAGCTGCCGCAGGTGTCGTGTCGCTGGAACACCACGCGTTTGCGTCGGTGGGGCTGCTGGCTGAACCAACGCTTCGGACGGGGAGAGGGGTGGTGCAACCGTGGAGGGCGCGAGGGGCGCAGTGCTTGCCGCCGGTGCTGGGATTTTGCTGCTGGTTCGTGCTTCGCGTGCGTGCGTGACGCGGTGGTGTTCAGAGCCTACAAGTTTCGTACTACTGCTGCTACTGTGGCCGTTGTTGCTTGCCCCCATTGTTTTTTTTTTTTGGTTTTTGGAATGTGGGTGTCAATATTCGTACTCAATGAAGCAGTACCGCTTTTTTTCCCTCTATTTTGAACGAACAGTTTTTTTGTGTGTGCTGATGATGGAGGTCCGGTCTCCTGTACTCCACCCGGTATGCGTGCATGACTTCCAAAAGAGTCTTCACGCAACTTTGCTTGGTTACCAGATACAAGAGCCATGGGATGTTTGATGCAGCAATTTTACCAAAACATTTAGACGTTGTTTAGTTCAATTTTTTTTTTTTTGCAAAATGAACACGGTAGCACTTTCGTTTATATTTGATAAATATATCTAATCATGGACTAACTAGTTTCAGATTCGTTTTGCAAATTATAAATAAACTATGCAATTAGTTATTTCTTTTATATATATTTAGTACTTAATACATGTGCTATAAGATTTGATATGACGGAAAAGCTGTAAAATTTTGTAATTTTTTTTAGAACTAAACAAGGTTTTAGTGAAAAGCTCCTTGGCAACCAGAAAGTTTTCCAAAAAGAAAAAGAAAGGAAAACGAAAACGAAAACAATGGAGCCACAGGCAACTATTTTGGGCTGCCATGGCCATGTGTCATGCACTAGGACGTAGCATATCCAGTAGGACGTATCTTTCCTACTTGTACTATACTACTCAGGCAGGCAGGGAGTATAGCGTATTGGGAGCGGTAAAGGCAGGGCACTCATCATCTTGGCGCGTCTTTTGCTAGCCCTAGGGGTGAGTACAAAACCCCACTAAAAATTCACGTCACTTTTGCAGTCACCGCCACCGCTCCCAACAGCATGAGCAGCCAGAGAGAAAGCTCCAAGCCTCGCACTCCCCGAGACGGAAAAGTTTCGCCACACAGCACACACCCCAACCAATTGCCGCTGCTAATCACTTCGCCCCGCACCCCGATTATACACAAAAACTCGATGCGCACGAACCGAACTGCCGTTTGGGCGTACCTCCACAGCGTCCATCCAAAACACCAAAACACATGGCGACAGAAAAACACCATGGAAACCTCAACTCCAAAGCTCCATTACAAAATGGCTTGGAAATTGGAATTCTACTAGTACTCCGCTTCTAGCTTTTAGAAATACCAGAAGATTACAAAAACAAAAGAGGATCTCTACTGCTTTTTCCTAGTAGAATACGTACATCTGACAAAGACGACACCCGGGCCCAAACGGCAGCGAGAAACCTCATTCAATTCATCAGCTGGTGCGGTGGAAAGAGAGAAAAAAACAGCCGTGAAACGCCTTCCTCCTCCTGCGCGCCTTTTCGCTACGCCCGGTCTACGGTGGGCCGACCGGCACGGCCGCTGCGGCGGAGCCGTGGTCCGGCCCCGGTTTAGGGGAGTGCTGGTACGTCATGTCAGCCGTTGGGAGAAACGGCGTTTCCTCACTGCTGCGGTTGCGGGACCTCGCCGCCGCCGCCAACGCCGGCGAGGAGCCACCGGTCCATGGCCACGCACTGCGCCTTGTGCGCGCGCTTCCAGTCCAGCGCCTGGCACGCGCGGGAGCAGTAGTTGGCCGCGCCGCACACGGAGCACCGCCGGAACTCGTGCCGCCGCGTCTCGCGCCGCCCGCACCGTACGTGGGAGCACAGACGGAGCTCCGCGCCGTCGCTGCCGTCCACGCCGCTGCTGTCGCCGTCGGGCTTCTTCCCGCCGGCCTGGGCGGCGCAGCGGGAGGCCCACCAGTCCACCATGAACTGGTTCGCCGCGTGGGGCTCCGCCTCGGGGAGGCTCCACCCAAAGTCCGACAGGAGCGGGCACCCGCCGCCACCGACGCCGCCCGCGGCGGCGGCAGCAGCAGCAGCCGCGGCGAAGGGTAGCGCGGTGACGGCGTGGCGCGAGGCGGTCGCCGCGGAGAGTGCGAGGGTGAGCTCGCGGGCGTTCGCGGCGACCAGGAGGCGGCGGCCTTCAGCGGGGTCCCGCCGCACGCCGTAGCCGTCCTGGAGGCAGTGGCCCAGCTCGCGAAGCGCGTCGACGTGACCCAGCGCGGCCGCGCGCGCGCACAGCGCCGCCCCCGCGCGCAGGTCGCGGTCCGACTTAGCGCCGCCGCTGCCGTTGAACTGGATCACCGCCAGCGAGTAGAGCGCCGCGGCGTGCCCGCCAACGGCCGCTCTCGCCAGCAGCGCCGCGCCGCCGCTGCGGCTGCCCTGGCAGTAGAACCGAATCTGCAGGGGAAGACAGAAAGCATGCATGCGCTCAAGGTCAGCCACTCATCCATCATGCCATGCGGCGCCTGAGCCGAGAAGAACGGAAGCGATCCGATCGACTCGACTTTCTACTTGTTAGGGTTGTGTGGGCGCGTGGCGTACCATGCCGAGAATGTAGCAGGCCTCGAGGTTGCCGGCGTCGGCGCAGCGCTTGAGGAACCTCTGCGCCGGCTCGGACCACGCCGCCGCCTTGACGGCCAGCGACGCCGGCGAGGCCTTGGCGAACACCATGTCATGGCCGCCGAGCTCGTTGAGCCTCTTGCACCTGCAAACGACAAAGATGTCAGCGCACGATCCTTGGCCTCCACCTTATCCCTATCTATCACCCGTTCCCCAATGTTTCCGTAAACTGCAGAACTGCCCCCACTCCCCCACGCATTCCAGGGATGGCGCGAGGGAGAGGTTGCGTTCGCCGTCTGATGGAACACAAGAAGTCGATGACGAAGCGAAGGATGAGCGGACGAACGTACGTGAGATGGACGGAAAGCAGGTCGGACGGCGCCGAGGAGGAGGCGGCGAGCTTGGTCAGGATGGAGAGGACAAGGTCATCGGGGAGCGCGTCCAGGTAGTCCGGCCCACCGGCAAGCCGCTTCCTGCGCCCGCCGCAGGCGCACTCACCGGCGACGGCCAACGCCGACCTCTTCCTCTTCTGCCCCACCAAGGCAACGACCTCGCCGCCGTTAGAATACCGGGACCCGCTCCTCGTCCTCATCTCTGTGTATCTCCGCAGGAGTCGTCGCCGCTGGAGAGATGGGAAGCGGTGGGGAGAAAGGTGAAACGGCCGCGCGGGGCGGACGAGCGGGGGAGACGACAGGGAGCGCGGAGCGGTGTGGTTGTGTGCTAAAGGGCGAGCAAGCCTGAGGCCTTTTATATAGAAGTAGGAGGTCAGGACTCAGGAGGAGGAGGAGCGTCTCAGGCCGTACTGCGGGCCCCGGGGGCCCGGGCTGTCATAGGAGTCATTGGAGGTTGCTTCAGTTTTTACTGCTTTTAATGCCCTGCCAGTGCCAGTAGTATTCGCAGGGGCAGAGCTGACCGCATGAGTGCTGCGAATGCGCGGCCACCTCTTCAATGAAAAGCATCAATGCTTGCTTGGCTATGGCTTTTTTTTTTTTGATATGGCTGTGGGGAGGCTTTTCCTGCTTTTTACCGCCAGCTTTTCTGAGGGAAAAGCCTGCGAAAAACAAGGACATTGCAAAGGCGGGAGTTTCCTCCTCTCTTTCATCCTTGGACCTGGCTCCTTGCGTTCGCTTTCCACCGGAGTACTCGTACCGTCGTACTCCCTCCGTCCAAAAAGAGTGTCGTTTTAGGTTTTTTGCCACAAGTTTGATTCGATTTTGTAGAAAATATATGCAATATTTATATCTCTAAATAAATTTGTTAAAAAACTAGACTTATAGATCTTTCCAATGATACTAATTATGTACAATAAATACTAATATTTTTTACTATATATTTAGTTAAAGTTATTTCTCGGAAAGCGAAAACAACACTTATTTTGGGACGGAGAGAGTACGTGGCTAGTGCTCTCACCGTCCCTTTTTTTTTTTAACGCCTTGTTTAGGCCTTGTTTAGTTCGCAAAAATTTTCAAGATTCTCCATCACATCGAATCTTTGGTCGCATGTATAGAGCATTAAATATAGACAAAAATAAAAACTAACTACACAGTTTACCTGTAATTTGTGGGATGAATCTTTTGAGCCTAGTTACTCCGTGATTGGACAATGTTTGTCAAATAAAAACGAAATACTACAGTAGCCAAAAATAAATTTTTTTGCGAACTAAACAAGGCCTTAGTTGTCAAAAAAAATTAGTTCTGAGTACTACAAAAATTTTATTTGTATTTGATAATTGTTGTCTAAATATATACTAATTAGATTTAAAAAATTCATCTCGTAAATTACAGATGAACTGTGTAGTTAGTTTTTTTATATTTATATTTAATGTTTAATATATGTGTCCAAATATTTGATGTGACAGAAAATTTTGACATATTTTTAAACTAAACAAGGCCTTAATATTTATAACTTTATAATTATTTAACTATACTGAACTGTTTAACGTCCGGGGAGAGTACAGTCAGAATGAGACGAATGATACCCGTACTGAGTACTACTACCTCGACAGAGTACTATACTACTACCTCGTAGCAGATGCGGATGAAGGATGGAGTACTGTTGATTGCTTTTATTTTCATATGACTTTAAAGCTTACAAAATTTGTCTGCCCTCGTTTCAGTTTCTCATTGTAACGGTGGCTTTTACTGTAAGTAGGAAGTTGGAACAAACAGACAGTTTGTATAAAGAGCTTTTATAATATCTTAATTAACATAGTAGATTGTAACAATCCGACTATAAACCTCTCATTTGCCCGTAGCAGATTGTAAAAATTGCATATGACCAATCTGACAATCTGAAATGGCTAGAATTTTTGTTGGTTTGTTCATGGAGGTGTCGTTTAGGCGATGTATGGGACTTAGGTGGATGATTTGCCAAAATTAGGATATGTATTCGGTTCCTAGGCTAAGGCCTTGTTTAGTTCCCAAAAAATTTTAAAAAAAGTTTCAGATTCTACGTCACATCGAATATTACGGCATATATATATGGAGCATTAAATATAGATAAAAATAATAACTAATAACATAGTTTACTTATAATTTGTGAGACAAATCTTTTGAGTCTAATTAATCCATAGTTTGATAATATTTGTAAAATACAAACGAAAATGTTATTATTTCTATTTTATAAAAAATTTAAAGTAAACAAGGCCTAATTATGTCTTGCCTAGTCTTCTCGAGCGAGTCTTGCCTTGCTGGTCTAGACGAGTGGGATTGCCTGTCCTTTTTTTAAAAGTGGGGATTGCTCCTGGTGAACATAGTTATGGCTCTATTCAATTTTTATGTAATTTTTTTCGTCTTATTATATTGAATGTTAAGACATATATACAAACAGTTTGTATTTATTTCGCGAGATGAGCGTTTTAAGTCTAATTTGGCCCTGTTTAGTTTTTCCACCTAAAAATTTTTATCCATCTCATCGAATCTTTGGACATATGCATGGAACATTAAATGTAGACAAAAAAATAAACTAATTACACAGTTTGGTTGAAAATCACGAGACGAATTTTTTAAGCCTAGTTAGTCCATGATTAGCCTTAAGTGCTACAATAACCCACATGTGCTAATGATAGATTAATTATGTTTAATAGATTTGTCTTGCAGTTTCCAGACGAGCTATGTAATTTGTTTTTTTATTAGTTTCTATAAACCCCTCCCGACATCCTTCCGACACATACGATATGACACCTAAAAAATTTTCATCACCAATCTAAACAGGGCCTTAGTTTATAATTGAATACTAATAACTATAATTATATATTTGCTATAATATAGAAATTTGTTCGCTTGAGCTTATCTGCCAAATATATCAGCCATTCAGTATTATTTTTCTATCATAATAAATCAACGAACAGTGCTTTCAACCACGACTTATTAGCCAAGCGAATAGAGGGTCACAAACTAAATAAGATACTTTTATATTTTCTAGCTAGTCAAGGTAAGTTGAAGCCATGCTCGAGATCTAAATACACTCTTAGACTACACCATCTTGCATGAATGATAGCCTATGACTATGTCAATGATATTTTTATATGACCAAGGGCCTATTTCGTAGGGTTTCTCTTTGGCTTCGGCTCTCACTCCTCCAGAGGATCTCTGCCAAACGTTTTTCTGAAAAAGGATTTTTGAACGCCTGTTGGTAGGGCGCCTCTCCGGCTTCGGCTCATATAGGGAGTCGTATCAAATATTTTGCTGGAGAAGCCGTTTTAAGTAATATAAGTAGAGAAGCCACATTCATTTTGGCGAAGCCACATATTATGGCTCTAAAACGGCTCTGGCTCCTCTAGAGAAGTCTCTCATGAGAAGTCATGCCAAACACACTTTAAGTAAAAAAGCCTTGATGACGAAGCTGTTTTGACGAAGCCACAAATTAGAACTTCTTCAAAACGACTCTGAATCCCCTAAAGAAGTCATGTCACACAGATCCCAAATTATTAAGTTTATCTTGCCTTGCTATACATAAGGCTTAAGACTTGCGAGACCCGACGAGCCAATTGAGCTTGCTCGTGATAGCAAGGGAATTTGTAGAAGAACGTTGCCTGCAAAGACCCAGAGGGTGCGACTACTAGCAAACTTATCAAACATACTGCATAGATTTAAATTCTACTTGAGTTAGAGTAGGCAAGTATACAAAAGGGCCTTCATCAGTATTGCCACGTAGTACTACAACAGATGGAAAAGAAAAAGGGGTCAGGTTATCAAAATTCAACGGATGTAGGAGTACTTGTACAACAAAAGGCTGAAAGAGATGAGAAAGATACCCCGTGCAATGCCATCAGTGAAACGGCTTTTCGCCGTGCAACTGTAGTACATGCGGGAAGTGTTCCCCGCAGATGCAAAAACTGCTCGGATCGGGATCGGGAAGTGTACTGCTGCCCTACTGCCACATTTCCCGGATAGGGAACCGCACCGCACTTGGGCAGTTGGTTCCCGTCTGCGGCGGCACGTGAGGAGCGACGCCGAGTCGTTGGTGCCCGGCGAGCAGCCACATGCATCGGCGCGTGGAGAGACAGGACAAAGGCCAGGGGAGGACCTCCTTTTCGCCGCATCGGTGAGGCAGGTGGGCGTTGGCTGGCGAGAGGGAGCCCCCGCGTTCCGCCCCCAGCCGGCCTGACCTGACCGCGGACCCGGAGAGTGAGCTCAGCCCGGCCGGCGTTTGAAGCGGCGGGCGGTGGTGCAGGTCGTCAGCTGGTTTGCCTGTGGTTGGGTTTGGGTGGTTGGGTTGGGTTGGGTCTGCGTGCGTCGCCTCGTCTCGGGGTGGGGTGGGGGTGGGTCGACCAGAACCGGGATCCTCCTTGGCTGCCGTGCTGGGCGGCGCGGCGGCCTGCGTGTGGCGCGACGCTGCCGATGCGGTGCGGTGCGGTGCGGTGCGCTCCATGTGTCGCGCCTCGGGTCCCTCTCCCTGCCTCGCGTGGCCGCGCCCTGCCTGCCGCTGCCGCCCTCTGACCCTGACCCCGCTCTTCTTTATTGCCCATCCCTTGCCATGTCCGTCCGTCCCCTCCACCTCTAGAGTATTCATCACTCGGTCCGGCGCTCGGCTATCCGTCTGCTACGGCCAAGGAGAGCATCACACGAGTCGGGTGCTGCCAGGGCCTTCACGAGAGCAGGAGGATTCCCCCATGCCATGCCATGCCATGCCATGCGCCCGCAGAGGGAGGCGCAGAGCACGGTCAGCAGCGAGGCAACACACACGGAAGTGGCTGCATTGCATGTGCTGTCAATGTGACCTGCCTTGCTACATGCCATCCATCCATGTGGTACATGCAAACTGCAAATTTCTTCAAGAAGAAAGCCGAGTACCGATCTCGTCAATCTCTTCAGGAATGCGGAAAAAAAGGCTGTGGTCCTCGTGATCGTGCCTGGTGGATCATCGGATACACAGTTACTACATGGTAGCATCGACCAGCGTCGGATCAGGCTTTAGGAGTATTGTTATCAACAAATTAGAGGCCACATAGATAACCAAGATAACATGGACGAATTAGGCCTTGTTTGGTTGGCAAAGTTTTTAGATTTTGGGTACTGTAACATTTTGTTTGTATTTGATAATTATTGTCTAATTATAAACTAATTAGACTTAAAAGATTCATCTCCTAAATTATTGATAAACTGTGTAATTAGTTTTTATTTTCGTCTATATTTAATACTTTATGCATATGTCGTAAGATTCAATATAACGAGAAATCTTAAATTTTTTTAGGTCTATCACATCTTTGGATGTCACGACGACCTTTTTTTTTTTTTTTTTTCTTCCCCGGACAATGTTAGCTCCGTGTCAATGTTCCTATGCAGGACATGAAGGGGGGGTTGGGGTAGGCAGCCAGGAAATAAGATGTGGAGTTTGATAGTATTAAAAAGAACAATTGTGTGCTATTGCTGGTTGGGGGTTTCTTTATAGAGCAACCACCTTGTTTATCACGACATGCGTAGCAAAATTTCATGACCCTAAAGGCTTTAGCTACAAACACATAAACAGCTAGAATCATCCAGCTAATCACTTATACTAACAGTTAGTCATCAGATCTATTTTTGTTTTTTTTTTCTAGAGCAACCACGCCAAATCTACATCCAAACACTTAAAATCTACTCTAAACTATATCTAGTCTGTATACCCTTCTGAATCACCCACAAGTGTCATTACTACTAAAATAACTCAACGTGTCAGGGATGTACTTATGAAAGCATGGGTTTATTGACATAACAAAATACTATGTATGGCTTGACATAAACACAATATTAGGCATACATGGAGGTGCACGAACATTTTTTTGGTCACGATCACACAAAAAGACTTGCACATTTTTGTGTTAAGAGAGAATATCTTGACTACAACGGGGTGACATAAAGATTTTCAACAAAGCCGATGCCCTCCTCGACTCGATATGACGCTAGCCTATTCCTCGGTGAAGAAGATAACCTAGGTTCTTGGCGTCGGCCATAAAAACGAACATAGCATGACTGGGTATTAGATAAACTTGTAACTAAAATGTATCAACCCGGATATATATGGTGTTTAAGAAAGTTTGTGTTACACAGCAATTTTAGTTATTAGTTGTGTAACGCAAGTTTATTCCAAACTTTATAACACTCATAGCTCTCAATTTTACTGGTCACGTGCACCAGCACGTGTTTCAAGGAAAATGTTGACTACAAAGACAGTTCACGAAAATCAGTACGGGATTTTGAAATTCGACGTGTCAAAGGATGGTAATAATGTGTTCACTAGCATGATGATTAAGAACTGAGAATAGGAGCGTTGCGCAGCCTTGTGGACTTTGTCACCAGGACGGCACGCCCATGATGCGAAGAGAAGGATGGATGATGGGACGAGACAAAACGATGTACCATATATTTGGGCCTGAGCGTTTAATGGGTTTTGGAAGCGAAAAAGACGTACGTATATACAGATACAATTTTTATATAAAAAAAACGCCAACTCTTATTGATATAATACAAACATATGTCTTCGGCAGCACCTTCTTTTTTCCTTTCAATTTCAACCTCGCTGGCTGCACAAAATCCATGGCTTGACCAATAACTCAAACGTTGCTATCGGGACGGCCACGAATGTTCTCCACGGGATCGGGATCACATCAAAGACGCGACGCCCCGAATGAAAGCACGGACGACAGGCGCCACCGAAAACGCGCACGATATTTCCCAAGGCGAAGCTCCGTCCCCTGCATTTTAGCCGCCGCTGCTGCATGCGCTTTGGATGGATTGCACACGAAATTGAAACCCCATCCACCCGACACAAAAAAACTACTGGTCGAAACGGCCACCTGAGGACCCCGATGGATCGGGATCGCTCGCTTCGCTTGGTTCGGCAATGAACGGCAGCGCCGGAAGAAGCTGCGGCCGAGGTGGTTAAACGTGGAGAGGTAACCCACGCACGCACCCGTGCCGCGCGATGTGAGGTGTGCGTCGCGATGAGCCCGTGGAGGCGACGGGAGCGGAGGGGGCTCGGAGCGCGCGGCCCCAGCCAACCCGGACCCCCCCGCGCCTGGATTGCGCGCCGCGCAGCGGATAACCCAATCCGCGCGGCGCGGGCAGATCTGCACGGCTCCCCCGCGTCCAGACGTAGACGCATATCCATGGATGGAGGATGGGATCGATCCGTCGTCACGCGTCCGCGCACGGGACTCTCGCTTGCGCTCCCGGTCCGTTCACTCTCCACCCGTCGTCTCTCATCCGCAGACCAGACCGTGCCGCTGTGCGTGCGTGTGATCCGCATGGCGACGCTTGGTTCCTTGTGTTTCGTCTACGTCTCTGGCCAGTCGGCGAGCTGGCACGCGTCCATGTGCGATGCACCACGCCTCAGCCGCGTCCCTCCTCCTCTCCTCCCATCCTCCATCCATGATATGTTCCTGGTCTATTCTCTCGATCGGAGAGCGCCAGTCAAGCGAAGGTAGCCAGGCCTACCTTTTATCCATCCAGATCGTTTGCTTTAGCTAGCGATAGGGCGCACGGAACAGGCCGGCCGGGCAGGCACGCTGCCGGAGCCGGGCTGCTTGCTTGCTGCTGGTCGAACGTCTGCTGATGTTGCCGGATCCACCACGATGGATGGACAGATACATGGAATTGGGGCATCGACGGCACGCGCACGGTTTGCGCCGTAGCCCAACACTAGCATAGCAAAGCCAACTTTGTAATCGCACCGGGTTCCCTTGCTGGTAGTGGCGCGCGCACCGTGCGTCCGATCTGTACCCCACTGACACGAAATAAAAGCTGCCGGTTCGTGCGCCGTATATACTTCTATCTATCGCACAATACAAAGTTGAGTTTAATTTGCCGAGAAAAAGGACGGAACATATATACGCGCCGAGCAGTTGCACATGCACATATACTACCGGAGTCCGTCTCCGGAGAGATCGACTTTGCTGCTGTTCCGTTTCTGTCATGCTTACATCAGTGGAACAACAAGGACAGGAGCTGAACGGCACCCGTACTGCACTGCTTTGCTTCTAGATCAGCCACGTTCAGGAACGGGGTATTAGCTAGCTAGCTAGGTTTTCGGGACGTAAGCCTCTCAAAGCATATGCAATGAGCAATCATGTGCTTGCTAAACACTACTAATATATAAGTATACTAACTAATGCATTCATATAACAAGACCAAAAGAACATGCATGCTAGAGTCATAAAGGGTAAAGGGCCGGGGTTAGTAGCAGTAGTAGTAGAGCTTTGCTTTTAATTGTTGGGGAACAGCTGCATCCTTCCTCCTCGTAGCGTCGAAGGTTATCTTTCACCTGAGGAACCTCCGACGCCTGAAGCGTCGAAGGATATCCTTCACTGGAAAATACTAATGTTGACGACTCGTCTAGTCGTGCTAAGTGTGTGCAGGGACTGAGACACCGGCGGAGGCCCACAAGCAAGGAAAGGGGGGAACCTCCGACCCTCCCGGGTCCGAGGATGGCGAGAGAACACGGCCAGGCCGAGGGACCTCCGACTCGACCAGGCTAAGGAGGAACTCCAGGGGTGGCCGGGTCGAGCAACCTCCGGCCGAGCCAGGCTGAGGAACCTCCGACACCGAAGCGTCGGAGGATCCGCGATTGGGCGGAGGATCCAAGCCTCCGACCAGCTGAAGCCCCAGACAGAGGATAAACGAAGGGCTTGCAATGTGAAATT
>Ga0182004_10003603_pt1 | contig 12341 bp, 13 predicted proteins | sample Sormic07211540_1_FD_120479 | JGI IMG/M metagenome (GOLD analysis project Ga0182004, IMG submission 120479) | Endophyte microbial communities from Sorghum bicolor roots, Mead, Nebraska, USA - 072115-40_1 MetaG | ecosystem: Host-associated > Plants > Roots > Unclassified | place: USA: Nebraska... | reverse complement strand
TTGTACCTCCCATGCAGAGAAGCACACTAATTAGCTTCAACCATGTGAATGTCTCTCCAAGGAAAACTAATGCAACCAAGAAAGTGAAGAGGCTAGACGTGCTACTCAAAATTGTGTTTGACTGCAAGTTCACAGAAACATAAGCATATTTTAGACCAACTAGTGATAATACAAAACAAAACTAGATCTCAATAAATATGGAAGTAGCATTTGATTCTTCCTAGTAACACTTACCGTAACAGTGGTGTATCTTAGAGACAGATTGAATGTAAGCTGTGCAAGGAACCAAAAGGGGCTGATTAGCATGCTCACTTTGGCCACACGAGCACGCGTCCACCGCCCTTTTGCATCCAACCCTTTGCTGCAAGCTACAACACTTACTTCCATCTGGGCAGGGAAGCTTGTATCTGGAACTGAAGTGTCTTCAGACGGCCTTGTTTGTGATTGATCCGAGGCAACATTGATCTCATGCCCCCCACTTTGGAGAAGATTCACACTCTCCAGGTCAGAAGACTGCTGCCCCCCACTCTGCAGGCTTTCAGCGTCCTTGAATTTCAACTTTGTCCAAAAGTCCCCAATAGAATCCTCAAAGTAACGGGCAGCCTCGACTATGGGAATGTAGACAACAAACAGAGAATTGCATATGTAGGTGATCAAGAACGGAGAGACGCCAGCATCCACAACAGACTGCACGATGTAGCTAGCGGCAATCCATATACCGGCAACAGCAACGATGTAAATCAACCCTAGGCACCATCTCCACGAGTTTGTGCTTGTAATTTTGGTCCACTTGCTGATCCCGCTTCTGCTGCCATCAGCACATTCCAAACTTCCTGCTAAGGTTACGAACCACAAGTTCAACATTTGCTATAGAAAAAAAAAACTAATTCGCTAAGAGTGTGTATTTTCGGTTCGGAAGATTAAGGGCATCAACTATAAGTGGTATGTGACATGCATATTCGTGCTTGTGTCCCATTACCAGTAACAAATTGCTTCTTTTGTTCAAAAATGCTGTGAGCAATTCACTCGTTGCAAGCCAAGAAACGGCTGCCAAGTCCTAACTGAAAAACTAACCCATGTCTGCACACTCCCACGAGATTGGCGCCCATTGATATGCCAATCATTGTACAGTCATAACGGAAGAGAAGATGAGAGAAGCACGCAACCCCATACTATCAGCAATTTGATGGGCAAGTAGTAGTAATCCACATCCAAGTAAGACGAAACCGCTGAAGAGGATATTTGCTAAGAAGGGTATTGACGAGAGCCGAGTTACCTGATGCGGAGATGGCATCGTGATGGGAGGACGAGCCCATGGATCCAATCTCTATGGACACCGCCACGTCGCCGACCAACCCGGATCCAAGATTTCCCCGCCCGCGCCCCCCCTCGGCAGCCTCACCACTGCGTCAGCGAGCCACGCAACGGGGCATCCGCGCGGGGGTGGTTGCACGCGCCTACCAATTACCCTGCGGCCAGGGGCACGAGGCACGGCGCCGGCGTGGCGACGGCCGACGGGCCTTATCAAGCAGCTGGCCGACGGGTCCGAGTGGAGGAGACGACGACCTCCGCTCGCACTTCCGCAGGGGCAGTGCAGTGCGTCGGGAGGATAGGCGGCGGCCGGCCGTTGACGGGCCAGGGGAGCGGCGGTGCCCGGCGAGTTCGGACGACAGGAGCTTGCAGTCGCACGCGGATTCGGAGATGGGGGTGCGGCCGTGCGGGTGGCCGTGGGCGGGCGTCCGCCACGGTCCTCGGTTGGTGCCGGCTCGGTCGCTTCTTCTTGTTGCAGTGGGTCCCGGTGTCAGCCTCAGCCAAGCGGCCTAACTTTTGTTTTCCAAAAAAAAAATAATTGCCCACGAATACTTGGACTATAGTGGAACACGTGACACGTGCCAAGCGGCCCAACCCATTTATTATGTTGCAATGTTGCATGATCTCTATGGTTCTTCAAGAGTTAGGTCTCCATTATTGATACCAAAGATCTTGAGATTTCTTCTAACTTCAGTTCTTGAGTTGAATTGATCCATTTTAAATGGCTTTTAAGTTTGATCGATCTATAAACCTAATAGCATTATAGAGATTCTATAGGTCGGTTTATTATTTTCTGATATTAAATAGAATCTTACATCATGGGTCATTGAATTATCCAAATAACACTAAAGGATGCATGTTGCTAGTAGGCGATCAGCTGATGAACACGAATCCACGTTAGAAGAGAGTGAAATGAAGATGGCGGGGCCATGTCGAATTGTCGGTTTTATCACACTGGTGGCTATAGCAGTTGCATTGCTCAATAACACCAATGAGCCCCCATTGCATGAGGGCTTGTGGACCATCAAGCTCGGGACCAACACACGACACGAGAATATCTAGCATTGTGGTCATAGGAGAAGGAGATGATGTAGCAGGCCATGACATGGTGGAAAGCCCGAGAGAGTTCATCCATTGTGTCTTTCCCGCGACCGCGATCCGATGACGATGGAGCAGGAGGTACGATGGAGGCCTATGGTGAACTTGCATACCAACACCAAGCATTGGCATGACATGTGCGCGATGGCACGCACCAACACCCACAACTATCGCCAGGTTCAGTTTTGCCATAGCCACCATGCCCTATTGCTGCCTCCTGGCACCATCGCTTCTCTCTCTCTCTCTCTCTCTCTCTCTCTCTCTCTCTCTCTCTCTCTCTCGTCTGCGTGTGATTGTGGAATTGGAGAAGGCCTGGGTGTTCTCATTAGAACTATTAAGTTTCAGATGCCTCGTACAATTGGACCACCGCCGTCATATCTCTTAGCAGTGTACTCTTAGTCTATATATAGGTTGTAGGCCTGTCTTGGACACAGAAAGTGTACTAGTGTAAATGAGTTTGAGTATTTGTAGGTGGTCTGTTTGGGTCTCATTATCTAAACTTTAGAGCTAACATCTTTAAAGTTAGGTTTAAACTTTAGGTCACCTCATATTAGAGTTTTAAACTGAGCTAAAGTGCTCTAAAATTTCTAAAGCTCTAAAATTTAGAAGAGTGAATACATAGAGGATCTTGTGATGAGTTCAAATACTACAACCTGTAGTAGACGGTTGAGGCAATAGGAAAACATGGTTTTAGCTTTCAGCTACTTTCACTCGGAACTTGAATGTTGATTTATTTTCCTCCAAGGAAAAAAAATACAACATGATCGAAATGACAGCGGTGTAAGGACATATGATTGATATCTCACCTTATATTATTAATATATCTCCATGTATACCATTCACTAAAGTAAATTACAGTTGCAGAGATCACAAGAACAAAACGCGCGCATTACACGATTACAGCTGAACGAGAGACTAAAGTGAGACACCTCATCAAAAAAGAAAACACATGAAAAAAGAACCAAAAGAATACAACAAGAAAAAAAAAAAAACTGAACATACAAATTAAACAACAGAATCCATGCACTGATGATGTACAATTCAACGTCCACCACATCACCGAGAGAAGGAACGCCTGCAAAATGCATTCGATCGAGCCATTTCCCTCATCAATTCCGGCGTCCCGGCCAGATGGGCCGCCGCCTGCTAGTGCTTGTTGACGAAGGCGCAGTGCTTCCTGATCTCGCCCTCGGAGCCGGTCTTGACGTCGATGGCGCCCATCTTCACCATGGAGCGCGCGAAGACCTGGAAGAACACCTCGGGCGGCGCGTTCACCACGCTGAGGATGTCGGCTTGGAGGCGGCGTCGGTGATGAGCGCGGCGTCGGACTGGAACAGGCCCCGCCGCTTGAGCACGCCGCGGTAGTAGCTGAGGTCGAAGGTGCGGAAGCTCCCCGGGTCCATCTCCACGATCGTCGTGTTGTCCGTCAGCGTCTTGCACTTCCGCCGCAGCTTCGCCGCGTACAGCGGGTCCAGCGACGGGTCCGCGTCCCCGGGAACGGCGCGCCCCGTGAAGTTGTACAGCCGCTCGCTGAAGGAGTTGCAGTGGGAGATGCCGATCGTGTGAGCCCCTGCACACGCAAAATGTGATTAGGAATTAATGTCTGGGTGAAATGCCAACTATTCAGTGTATCTATAGTTTTCGGAGCTATATATTCAGGAAATTATCAGTGTTCTCTTCTCTGAAATACGGAGTACTTTGCAATTATATCCTTATATTTGTCGATCGGCAGGTTATAAATATGAGGTATGTATTTGAAGGCAACATCAACCTACTCCATCAGAAGCGTCTGTTCTAGGAAAAGGACCATTTCAGAAGTATCCTCTGTCTGGTGTTTGCATATAGGAGTATATACTAAAGGCTCATCTTCTATCTATGATACTATAGATTGGAATAGACCGGTGGAAGGTAGTTGGCAGCAGCGTGCATGTCTACATCAGAAGAGGTTGCCGATTAATGTCATGCAGACATGCACATACGAAAAATGGAAGCACATCAGTGGTCAAAACCAGTCTGGTCAGTGACCCGGGATGTCCTCCTCAAATGATGAGGAGTATACACATGTTCTGATCTTCAGATTCCAAGTTCACCTTCTCCACATGCCATCAAATCTCTTCTTTTACTTTAAGCAAGCAAGATGACCTGCTCTGAAGAACGCTGTAAGTTAAACCTGCCTCTGCCTTGTTGGATGCAATGCAGGGGGTCACCTAGCTACAATCTCTGTCAGTTATCATAACTAGTTTTTAGGCAAATTTATCTTATCTCTGTCGTACTTAATCATTTTCCGGCTACCAAACTCCAGCTACATACATAGGCAGGACAAAACCATCCTTTAGATGCTAACTAGTACTAACATGCTGTGTCCCTCCGATCCTCAAGGATGACGTGCAGCTGTCAGCTACACTCTACTCAGCTGTGCTTGACACTAATATGAACAGAATTGCAGCTGCCCAGTTTAAAAAGCCTCTTTTTCTGGTGGCTACGGATTCACTCTAGAAACACAAATTTAAGCTTCCTAACATTGTTTTGTGCATGCGTGTAGTACGTCACTAAAATACTGTTAGGTGCTGAACTTTCGCCTTTTAGATGAAGATTTCAGATTTGACCATGCATGTTCAGGTTCTCCGTCCAATCCGGCCATGGCATCGAACTAATTGCTCCCGAAACGTTCTAGGCTCTTAGTGTTTGTTCAGTTTACTCATAACTAATTGTACATCATCTGTAATTTTTTATCTTGGAGCTATCTAGTTTGGGAGGACATCAGTGCTTACTGGTCCTACATAGAGTAAGTAGCTAGAGTAGGAGCGTGTCATAAGCAATTTGCCAAGGCTACTAGTCATCTACTAGTACAATCAGAGCACTCCTAGTCCTACTGCCTAGTGCCTATGCGGGCCTGACCGAACATACTATTCAGATAGGAGGACTCTCCAAACAAATGATTCACCCAGCGTCCAACGAAAGCGTATGTAACATTGATCACTCGGTGTCGGTGCTGTTGGTTGGAAGCAGCACGTTTAATAAGCAGATAAACTTGCAAGTGTGCCCTGTAATGTAATCTGAGGACTAGTCAGACCTGTCACTGCTAATCTGTCTAGTTCCTTGGCATGTCAGTTGTCTGACTGGGTAAATTAAGTTGATTGATTGACAGGTGGAAGATAAACTTCTTGTTTGTTTCTCCTTTTATTTAAGCAATTTGTTAAATGATGCCAGTGAAGTTGTCGTGAGGTGAAATAACAAATAAAGCCGCAGTGTAGTAGCTGAGCTGAGAATGGTGGGTGGCGGCAATGGAGGGAGTAGCGTACCTGAGAGCCAGACGAGGTCGGCGAGGTCGAGGCTCTTGTTGCGGAAGGACTGGAGGAGTGTGGTGAAGTTCATGGTGGGCGCGGGGATCTGGTCCAGCGCCTCCTGCTTGATGGACACGGTGCCGTCGCGCCTCCCCGTCGGCACGCTCCAGAACGGCCCGCCCTGCATGCATCATATCATACGCGCACGGCGGAGAGAGAGAGGAGAAGAGTCAGTGATCGACAGTCACCGGCCGGCCGGCGGCTGATGCATTAATTCAGGATATGATGCATGGGGACACGCTCGCTCGATGAGGAAGGCTTACGATGACGCCGACGGAGTCGCGGGCGGCGAGCGCGAGGATGTCGGCGCAGGACACGACGCCGGGGCACTCCTTCTCGAGCAGCGCCTTGATGCGGTCGATGAAGCCGAAGCCCCGCAGCGTCTGGTTGGGCGCCGCGTCCTTCTCCGCCTCCTTGCCGCCCGTCGCGTTGAGCAGCACCGACGCGTCGCAGCCCTGCATAGCAGCAGGGGAAGCATTACAGCATGCCATGGCGCAGAGTCGGTCATCGTCGGCATCGGCATTCGTCGGCGCGCAGGCAGCAGGCAGGCAGGACGCTGGCATGCTAGCTAGCTAGCTGAAGTGTACGTACCCTGACGAAGCAGTCGTGGAAGTGGGTGCGGATCAGGGTGGCGGCGACGTCAGGCGCGTGCGGGATGTGCGCCTTGACGAACTCCTTGACGATCTTCTCCGCCTGCGGGCAGGTGGAGCCGTAGAACCCTTCCTTGAGCTGCGCCCGCGCGCCGCCGGCGAGGACGGCGACGGTGGCCACCACCAGCGCCGCCACCAGCACCATTCTTCTCACCATCGTCGCGCGCGCGCGCCTGGCCTCGATCGACTGCTGGCTGGCTGGCTGGCTAGCAAGTGGCTGCTAGCTGCACCCAACTACAAGCAGCTTCGCTCTGACTCTGATCCGCCGTGTCCAGATCAGCTGATCGACTCGACTCTCGTCGACCTACAAGCAAGCTGTGCTGGGCTATAAATACACGGTGTGCCGGACACGGACAGCAGCAAGCTAGGCACGGTGACGCCTGACGTGTGTCTAGTGTCTACTGGCTACTTGGCTAGTGGGGTTCGGTTGCCGCTGCGCTTTGGATATTCTGATGAGTTGTGACGACGAGCTGAGCGAGGGAGTCGATCGGTTGAGGAAGCGGACGACGCGGTCTCCTCCATCGCCCGGCCCCGTGGGGGTCTAAACTCTAATCTAACTACCTGCGTATGGTCGTCGACCCAGTTCGATCGATCCTATGGTCGACGTACGTACGCATGCGTCTGCTGCAGTGCTGCTCGAGCAAATGGAGGAGGCCGGGCCGGGCCGGGCCGGTCGCGACGACGACGGCGGGGCGGCAGGCCGGCCGGCCGGCGGCAGGCACGCATCATGTCAGCGGCAGGGAGCGGTCTCTGCTGCCAACTGATCCAAGTGTCACACGTCCGTCAAGGCGTAGGTGATTGTACGCGTGGACTTGTGCTCGCCTGCCTGCCCGATACTCTGTGCGCCAACTTGGTACGTACTCTCCGTCCGGTCCTCCTCGCCCGTCGTCGTCTGGAAATTTCAGCCGCGCCGGCCATTGGTACGATGTACTAAGTACTCTACAGTCTACAGTGGTAGGCATCTTCAGTTGAACCGGCCGGGGACGACGACTGGAGAAGAGAGGACAGGACGGCCGGCCGGCGTGCGGGTGCGGCGGAATGGACCGAAAGGCTTTTCATGTCCATCTCCATCGTAACGGATCGGACGGACGGACCCATTGGAGATTGGACAGCAGAGTCTAGCCGCCGCGGCGGTAGGGGCGCGCGGTGGGGTGTACTACAGCGGGTTTCATGTCCATCTCGAGGTGGGTTTCTCTACGCTTTCGAGCGCCTACTTTCTGTGCGGCCATGATTCCAAGCAGTGCGACTGTGCGAGAGAGGAGGAGGCACACATGCGCACGCGAACAAATCCCTACCAGCCATTCACGGCCGGCAAATCTGCAGTGCTGCTGGGGGCTGGAGCTGGACACGTCGTCTATGCACTTTCCCCTTCTGGCCTCAGCAACTTCTGGGCCGGAAGCATACACTCTGTTGTTCTTAGTCAGAATTTTCAAGATTCTCCATTAAATCGAATTTTTAGATGAATGCATTAAGCATTAAATATAGATAAAAATAAAATCTAATTATATGATTTGTCTATAATTTACGAGATGAATCTTTTAAACTTAGTTAGTCTATAAATAAATAAAAATTGTCAAATATACAAACGAAAATGCAACAGTAACTAAAACCAAAATTTTTCATGAAGTGAACAAGACCTAATGCTGCACGTAGAGACACATGGCGTCAGTGTATCATCTGGTACAAGTACAGCACATGCATGCAATCAGGAACAGCTGTTTAATTGATCACCAGCAACTGCGATTGGTTCGGCTGCTAGCTGTGATTATTCAGGGATATATAAAGCTAATTAAGTCGTCTGCAACTGCAAGCAGGGCGATCGAGTAGTTTACCCAGTAGGTAGACCATAGACGCATCGTGCCATGCATGGCATGGCTCGCGCCCTCGCGGCTGTGTGTACATGCACATCATGTATCACCCACTATCACGGAGTCCACGACGGGAGTATGTATACGTAGGGCATGGGCGCGCGCATGGCTACGTACTGTACACTCCTGAAAGCAGAGGGTAGGTAGCAAGAATCCCAGCCATGGCAAGCGACGTACGCAACTCCAACAAACGCTCCTGCTACTGTGCTAGCCTGCTAGAGTGCTACTACTAGCTGCCAGCTGCTGTTCCTGCTCATGAAGCTTCCTTTCTCCTTTCTAACTTTTTCTGTTACACAGAACGACGACACAGACGCTGCTCGTGGTCATGGACTCATGGCCATACTACCCAACTACTGAACCATGCATCCGGAGATGAGATGACATGACACCTCCAAATAAAAATGTGCAGTGCAGGGTGGTTAGTAGGGCGTGTCACTGCTCACCAAATATCCATGTTTCTTGCTCTTGTTGGGTCCTGGTACGTCCTCGATCGGCCCTCGATCTCTCGTCTCTTCGTGCTCACCGACAGCCAACGCTGATGGCTACCATTCAGATCTCGCCTTGACAAAGCCGGCCGGCCAGCCAGTTGTTTTGTCACCAAGAACACTGTTTCCATTCGTTCATCATTTTAGCGATAAAGGTAAACAAAGATAGACGAAGTAGACTACCCAACCGTACTTAACCCCTGATTAATTATTCGGCATCACATTTTACTGTTGCGGCTGCATGCGAGATAAGAGGTAAACACGACTGAAACTGAGGCTTTAATTTATTGGCAGTCTTACAGAGGAGGAACGAAACAGGAAAGGGAGAGTCAAGTGATCGAAGCCCCATGAAAAAGCAATTAATAGGACTCTCGATCTTTCCCTGCAAGCAAGCAAGCATTCCTCGCCTCTTCCAACATCTTTTGCTTCCTCGGCTCCCAGCTGATCCATAGCCGGCCTACTAGGCTAGCGCAGCATAAAACATGGTTCTTTTAGCTTTGCTCAAATGAAGAAGATCTTTTGGAATAACGTGTAACCAGGATCAAATGGTCTATCTCATGCATTTGCTAGCTGTGGGTTACAAGCAATGCCAACCTAGGATAGGAAGCCATACTTTAATTTTGTTTTCCCCTCTGACGAGCAGGCTACATACAAGAAGCTCCGAATTTATTTTGCATTGGCTCGATCTCAGCAGCATATATAATTTGATCATGTAGTTCAGGACCACTCTAGACATTATTCCTGACTGCTCTCAAGAACAGAATCAGCTCAACACATCTGATCTGGTTATGCTGTGGACACTCCATATGTACCATCATGACGGGCATAATGTGCATGCATGCTCATCACTCATACTTCCTAGCTAGCTAGCTAGTGCAACACTACTTTTTTTTCTAGGCAGTGACTAATCATGCATACAGCCTTCAGTCCATGACACACTACTCTGTCATGCAATGGAGCTATAATAGCATATTTTAATTTTAAGCAGAATGCATGTTTAATTTGCTGAAGGAAGTCTTCATGCTACCACATTATATTCCAGCTCAAGTAGTTGGCACTTGGCAGACAGTGGTCCGCTCATGAAGGGGACAATTATTGAGGCTACACGCATAATACACTAAATCATGACTAACAATGTGCGCTAATTGACCCACTATAAATCAGCAAGCAGATACCATTTTAATTCTCATGCCTCTTTTTAAGAACATTGTTGTAGACTATTAGTTGAGTTGACTTACGTATATATGCATGTATATGTGCGGTGTGTACTTTCTGGCGAATGAAATGGCACTGTACCTTTCCAGAGAAAAAACATCTTCAAATAATTGGAACTTGGTGTAGTACAAAGCGAGTTGGATCTTGAATGCATAGGAAGGAAAATATATACTGTAGTTTCCCCAACTACCGCGGAAAGCTAGTAAGCACCAAACGCTTCATTCAGTACATCCGGTCTGTACAGAGTACAGTTCATAGTTCTACGCATTTGGTATATACTATCTCCGTTCATACGTACCGTAAATTCGTTGCGCCGTCCAATCAGAGCGGTTAGGGAACAAGTTTAGTTTAATTTTGCTCTGCCAGCAACATCTATCATATCGGTTCCATTTCAAATGTATAAAGCACTGACAATTTTGATGTGAGCACATGACTAGAGCCAGCTACCTACTAACTGATGAGCTCATCAGCACAATGTACATCTAGTTAGTGACAGCTAATCGACGAGCTGAAGATAGCTAGATGCACGCTGTGGACCGGTTAAACGTGTTTCTTGGCGCAATCTATCACCGTCAGTGCATCATGGTTCCTGCAGGGATCACTTGCAGGGGCAAACAAGCTCAACGTTCAGACAAAAGTCACAAAGAAGGTTCTGGGAAGAATCATTCATCAGGGACAGGCAGTAGTAGGTAGCTTCAGGGTAAACTGTTGTGTTGCCTGCTGCAAAGCTGAGCACCAAGCTTCCCTTCAGGGTTGTGCCTGGAAATCGCCTAGAACTTCGCATCTCTGTCTGTTTGTCTGTCAGAGGTAGGCTCTTAACGACACCTCTCACTCTCAGCCACATGTAGTCTGCGTGGGTCCAAAGTCAGTAGTCACAACCGTAATGCGATGATAGGCTGTAAATAACACACAGAGGCATATTAAACACATCAACGACATTTAGATCAGAAGTTTTGGTAATCAAGCATGCACACTAAGCTAGCTGTGCTGTGCCAGCTGCTGTGCTTCATCTTTTCAAAGCAAAAAGTATCTAATAAGCTTTCCAATTGATACAAAGATTCTCCCCATTTTCCTTCGTCTGGTTCTAGGAGTTGAGAAGATTTTTTGTGAAGTTGAAGTGATTGCTGAATAAAATGAATGAAACAGTGTGACCGGTGAAGAGACCCATCAGTAATCTACCTGCCTTCGTCGCCGGGAAAGTAAAAGGCGCTTTCAGAGATGGAACAAAACCGGCCAAAGGATAATCCCAATCAAATTAAAAAGCTGTTTGTTTTGTCTATGATCACGGTCACACGGATCATCAGTGGATCACCACACACTTTGCTGGGCGTATGTGTGAGTGCCAACTGTAAGGCACGTACGTATGATTGATGATGGCGCCCTTGAACTTCAACTTAGGCCTTGTTTAGTTCCCAAAAAATTTTACAAAATTTTTCAGATTCTCCGTCACATCGAATCTTTAGACGCATGCATGGAGTATTAAATATAGACGAATATAAAAACTAACTGTATAGTTTGGTCAGAATTGATGAGATGAATCTTTTGAGTCTAGCTAGTCTATGATTTGACAATATTTGTCACAAACAAACGAAAGTGCTACAGTACCTGTTTTGCAAATTTTTTTGGAACTAAACAAGGCCTAGCCCATGTGTCCTCCCTTCTTATTAATTTGGTCGGTTATTATTAGCCCCTAACCCCGGCCCTCTCCCCCCCCCATCAATCGAGCTCGCTAATCCTTGTCTCTTCGAGACGTACGCATGCATGGCAAATCGGCAGTGGCATGGCATGACATGGCTCCTCCATGAACAGCTAGCGTAGCCACAGCAGTGTGGCTCTGCCACCATACGCCGTGAGTGGATTGGTTGCAAACACACATGCGTGCATGACGTGTTCGGCGTATGCCTGCCTGCCTGCCTCTGGACAGAAGAAGACACCAGCCGGCCGGCCACGGTCAGGCCACTCTTACCTGACTGTGCATGCATGGATGAGTCAGGTTTATTAGCCAAACGACAAAATCATTGTCGCGCCTCGTGCGTGCGCGGCACAATTGCAGAAACATGCGTGTGGATCGCAAGCAATTTGCAGAAACATTCGTCCGCATTCGCTCCTGTAACGACTGACGAGCAGACGCAGCAGTCTCTCTGCTTGTGCAAGTTGTGCTTGTGGAAGTTGGGAAGAGGCAAGGCAACACGACGAGTAGTGATGAGGTCATATCATATGCCGGGGCGTCAACCACGGCGGTGAGCGCGCGGGCCGGTCGGGTGGCACGCGTTGGGCGCGTGTCGCGTCAGGAGAGCAACGCGTGTTGGGGGGGTCATGTGCCAGCTAGGCGCCCATGCTGCACCAGAGGACCACGGCCTGGCTCGCTCT
>Ga0182004_10003602_pt1 | contig 12343 bp, 9 predicted proteins | sample Sormic07211540_1_FD_120479 | JGI IMG/M metagenome (GOLD analysis project Ga0182004, IMG submission 120479) | Endophyte microbial communities from Sorghum bicolor roots, Mead, Nebraska, USA - 072115-40_1 MetaG | ecosystem: Host-associated > Plants > Roots > Unclassified | place: USA: Nebraska... | reverse complement strand
GTGTTGTGTTGTTTTAATTGTTATGTTTTTTGTAGGATGGGTAGTGGTGGGTTTGGTTTGGGGGGGGGGGGGGGGGGGCGGGCGGAGGCAGTACTTTCTAACCATATGTGCAATATGGCCTGCTGTTCTACATATAACTCTTTACATTTCTTAGCTGTAATCTGTCAGATCCGGTTAACAACAATTTCAGGTGATATATGTACTGAACCAAGAGAAACGTCTTATTTCTCTATTTACAATTATAATTCTCTGCAATCTTTGCTTTCTTTTTTTCATCCAAACTGAAGAGTTTTCTGCAGATGCCGTAGTTTGGCTGGTAGGGCGCGCAAGGTGCACAGTGCACACCAATTTCTAGTGATATTTTTGCCAACTTTCAAACTTACCACGTTGAGGATTTAAATGAACCTCTTATGTTGTAATCACTCTAGCAAGTGAGATTGGTGCAGCCCCCTTAGTTCCTTCTACTTATTGTGTTTTTACTCGCCCTTGAGTGGTTGTCTTTATTTTGAACTCAAATCCACCCTGTACATAATTTCTTTTCCCCTTAATTGAGAGGCAGAGCTCCTGCCATTTGTGTTTTTTTAGAAAAAACCTCTAGCAAGTGAGGTTGCTATGCTGACAAATGAACTAAAGTAATGTTTGCATCTTTAATTTGACAAGTGTGCTTTCAAGCTCATGAAATTTCTACGTTTCTGATACATGACTTCATGCTTTATGGTTTGACACTGCCCTCCGAATGTGGTCCATTTTGTCTTTAGTCGTTATGCTATTTATATACCTGCATATTAAAAGGCACACAGCTAATGCAATACTAGTCAAGTTCTATTTTTTTCATTCTGCAAAGTGCACCTGTTACTTATTGAAATCGATAAATATGCCATGCCTGCACACACTCTGAACAATCATTTCTTCTCATCATCCTCCAAGGAATACAGTTTTTTCTCGAACACGCAGGAGAGCTGCGTATCATTATATTAAGAAGAAAAAAGGGGGGGTTTAGGAGCCCCTTACAACACCATACACACGCACACTTCACAAGGCACAAGCCGTCTCTCTCTAAACAAAGACCTGACCCTCGACCACTAATAGTAGGAGAACTCACCCATGCCTATCTATTGTTATCTACAGCAATTCTTGAACTCCTTATGTAGCATCGCTTACCCTTGTAAGCTGACTATTGTCACTTTGCCACTCAAGTAGAAATATTCTGCTTAGGCCTTTCTGAAAGTCAAGGTACTTCCCATTGTCAAATAGCAGTTGCTATGATACTGACAGAGCATTCTAGAGTCTTCAAATTGTAACTTGAAATGATAGGATTGCAACCAAGCAATTTTTTATTCATATGATAGATGCAAGGACATTGAATCGTGCTAATTATATCACTTTGTTAAATCTGAATGCATACTATTTGTCGTATTCGCCTTTTCCATAAAGAAAAAAAAGGTGTATGCAATGTGGAATATGGTTCTTAAACTTTCTTACTAAGTTGTGTTAATGACACCCATAAGCAAAGATTCTAATATTATTATATTCATGCATTAACTTATGCATGTGCAATAATCTTGCCCTTACAAGTACAATTTGATTAAGGGCCTGTTTGGATCCATTAGCACTAAAAAGCTAATAGCTGCTATTTTTTAGCTAGCTAATGTTAGTAGGAGGCCGTTTGGATCCACCTGCTAATAGGTGGTTGGACAGTGAGTTGAAGGTGCATATGAATTATTAGCACCTATTAGCAACTCCAAACCAGCTAATGGAGCTAATAGTTAGCAGCCCCCTAGCTAATAATTAGCAGGTGTGTTTGGTTCCACTAGTACTATTTTTAGCTGCTAATTTTTAGTGCTAATGTATCCAAACTGGCTCTAATACACAAGGGACTTTTGTAGTTTCTATCTATACTTGTTCCAACAGGTATTTTTCAAGAGAGGCAGACTTCATCACCTTATCCTGCTTTGTCTATCCCTTTGCATATCCACTTTTTATAATCTTATACATATCCAGTTAGTTTGCACTGTCTCCTTGGCATGACATAAACTACTCAAGAGAAATGACTTAACTCTTTAGGTGCCATGGTATTCAGGACTTACATTTCTTGAATCTGGTGTTACCTCCGTGTATATTTGCCATGGCTAACATGATTGCTGGTATTACCGTAAACTATTTTATCGTTCCTTGCAAGTTAGGGCTGTGTAACCTGTGTTCTCTATGTAGGCCTGTAGGGGAACTCTGCTCCAGTAAACAGTTTTACTACGTGGAAGCACAAGTCCAGCTAGTCATGCAAAAGTAACCCGCTGAAAAATCTACTTTCACCTGTTTTATATTTCTAAGTTATGCTTCAAGAAAAATATTTACGCAATGTCATTGGCCAAAAAATTCCCATGGGAATCATTTCAATATTTCATTGTTCTTCTTTTGGATCACTGCCATGCATTGGCTGGTCCGTAGTGCCACATTAATCAATATAGTTGCATCCTTGCTGGTCAAATGGTTCATAAATTTATTAGTGTTCTTCTCTACTGTTTTAAGAAACATGTATATTTCTCTCAGTCAATCATTGTTTAGATGAACAATAGAGAATAAGTGAGACAACGAAGCTGAGGTGTCTTTAGTCTTTACAATAGTCTAGTGCATTAGATGGACTTGTTTGCTTAAAACCCTCCTATTCTACCCTATAGCTATTTCTATATATTTGCAGTCAAGTTCTAGGCTAGTTTCTGATAGAGTTTACCTGTTCTTTATGTAACATTCTACAATATGAATTCGTTTTTGGCTGAAAAAGTCATCAGCAACAAAAGAGGCTGGAAAATGCCTATAGTTATTTAATATAAATAGACTACTTCATAGGATAGATTCTCCAAGCTTAAAAGGTGTAGTTGTATATTTCAAGCTACATGAGCATGCACCTTTGCCATTACTATAATCAATTATCAAAACACAACAGGCAAAAGCACTGAACAGGAAATTTGTTCTGCGTTGTTAGTGGCTCTGGTCCCTTTTACTTTGTTTACAGTCGAGATACCCAAAACTGACACCTTTTCTAGTAGTTTATTTTCACACCATTATATGGATCACAGAATATGGTTGTGCACTTCTTGCTTGATAAACACAAATTACAAACCATTATGATGGATCACTAAATATGGTTGTGTACTCCTTGCTTGATAAACACAAATCACAATAAGGATTCTGCTTCATCTGTCTATTTCCTAGAAGAAAATTGTAGGCATGTACTGAACTTTACTGTTCTGACCTCTGACTTTCTCATTAGTGAACATTATGCTTTAGTAGCCCTGCATTTTATACGGAAGGTGCCTATATTGAATGGACATCGATTTTTTAAATATGTATTTAGTGCAAATGGAGTACAATGTTCTACACTGCACAATTGAAAATGACAAAGTGACGTCAACCTATAATGCTGTATTGTCCTTTTCAGTGTAAACTGCCTTTTATGCAAAGAACCTATGTATAGTAGACACCTTAAATTCAACAATCTAAGAAACAAATTTCTTTGTGCCTGCTGCAACTTGCCATTCTATAAAACTTTTCATCTGTCATTTTGCTTGTAGACCTTAAATGGGTATACTCATTTGTCATTGGTTGATTTATGTTCCTTTCTCTCCCACTGCAGCCCAAGGAATCCACTTCTATTGAGGTGTGTACGATTTTCCTTTTTTCAGTCCCAGACACCGGGTATCAATTGAAGCATTCCTTCGTAACTCTGGACAGACTGCCTCTTTTTTGATGTTGTAACAATTTTCAGCCTATGGCCGAGTAAATACCTTTCTCGGATACTGCTTGAAACTTTGTATTGAGTGGGAGGAATTGTTACTGCCCATTACATGTTGAAATCATTCAAGGTCCTAAGCAGTGAGGTATGATTTTTATCACACTTATTTTGACAACTATTTGTAAATGGAGGTGGCACTATGCTATTATGTTACCTTTTTACATAATATTTTATTTATATCATGTGCCATTGTACTGGATACAGTTAAGTCCTACTCTCTCCTTTCCAAATTATAGCCCAGTTTAACTTTGTCCTAAGTGAAACATTGACTACTTTTTATAGAAAAATGCACCAACATCTACAATCATTAAATAGTTTCATTAAATATACCATGAAAGATATCTTAATAGTGCATTTATTTGGTATTGTAAATGTTAATATATCTTTCTAAAACCTGGTCAAAGTTAGAGAAATTTAACTTATCACAAAACTAAAGTGATGATTATACTTTGTGTATGTCACTAGCAACTCATGCCTAGACAAATACTTACCCTCAGGTCAATATATTTTATCATGATGTGGCATATTATTGATTAATCAAGATTATAAATTAGAGGGATTGGCATAATGTGCATGTTTGATATTGTTGAGCTTCATTGATGCCTTTATATAGAGTACAACAAATCTTGGAGAGCAAAAAGAATTTCCTAGAGATAAGGCAGTTGTCCCGGGATTGATACAAATTCAAAACTAACGTATCTCGAGATATCCCAGTATACTCTTAAGTATTAACACCTTTTCCCCGCACTCCCCCATCCAGACTCGAGATGAAGCTGAAGGTATCCCTTACTGCTACTTATTGCTGGAAGGGTATACTTCTACATGCCATGTCAGTGCTTTGCCTGCAACAATGCTGGCTCTGAGATGATTCATGGCATGTGATTGTGAAACAGCATTCACTCTTTACCGAAAGGGTAGTTGGAGCTGTTCACTCACCAAAATAAAGGAAACGGCATTCTGAGAGTGCTCTCACTGCAAGAATCCCAAAAGCAATGGCTCAAGAGATCGCATTGTACGTAGTGGGCTGGGTACAGAGGAATCTAGTGGGAATCCTGGAGCAAGTATACTGGGAGAATAGCAGGCATGAGCTACGTCTCAGTGGATCCTCCATCATTGGAAGATGGATCCTTGTAGCATGTGCTGAGTGTGCAGCAGGAGTTATTTGGGTCTGATTGGTGCCAAGCAGGGTACTGCTCTCGTGTAGGGCAAAAAGGCCACAATTTGCTTGCACCCACTGAGGAAGCTTGTTAGGTTCCCCATTTTTTTTGTGCCCCACCCACAGCAGGTGGGCGTTGGTTTCCTGGGGAGGAAACTGGGTTTGTGTAAGTTGTATTATGTGCATATTGTATGCATATCTTCTTAATGCTAGCAACAAAGAAAATGGTGTCTGGTTATCAGTCAGTGGAGAATACAAGAAGTTAGGTGAATGACTGAATGGTGAACCCATTGTATATATATCGCTATGTTGCTCAACAGAGCACACCACACCGGAATTGCATCATTAGTTTCAGTCCTGCTTCACACCTGGCCCTGTTTTCCTTGACTTTTTAGCTGTGATCAACCTATAAGGTCAGCTAAAAAAAATGCTTTCCTTGTCCTTGGAACTTATCGGATTACCACTCGTTATAGTTCACCCATGAGAAAATTTTGCTTCTGCTTACTACCCTCATTAAAATTAGAATTACATAGTTCCTCCTATGTTTTCATGTTCTTTACATCTCCATTAGAGTCGAGACTCATAGCTGGCTGTGCTGCATAAAAGTAGGAGTAGGTGAGGTGGAAAGCAAATTAGCAGTAGGTTAAGGTAGTAAGATAATGAGGACACCTCTCTTGAATTTGAAACTTTATCGAAATATTCGACCGTCCATCATTGCATTAGATTGTTTCAGTTCCGGTAAAATTTTGGTTCATTCGAGTAGAACATGGGATTTTGGCTGAGTGCAACAGCAATTCTGGAAATTCTTTGTTTGTTTGGAGTTGACATTTTGAATTGTTAGGCCCTACCAAGCAGAGATGTTGGGAACACCACTATTTTGTAGGGATCTTCTGGATGCAAAATGAAATTAGGTATAGCACTTGGTCAGTCGGTTTGTAGGGGGTCATTTGTCAGGTGCAGTGCCACGATAGTGTGTTATAACATGAATTGCTGACGGCTGGCAACTTAGGTCTAATAATTCCTTGATGCTGTGTTGGAAACAAGACGGTCCATGAACAATCATTGAAAAAGTTCAAGAATGCTGAAATTTCCGATTTACTGGTGTCCCGATTCAAAGAATCGTCCTAAAAAATGTTTTGGGCTAGTGATTTTCATGGTACCGGACACTGATGTAGTTACAATTGTGCCAGATGCTGCCAGTTCTTGTTGTTCGTGGATGCTTCTAGGATACTGTTTCAGGCAAACAGTTCTGTGGATACTTCTTGCTTAGCTTCAGGAATAGAACACACATTTCATAACATAGTAGCTTACATAACTCTCTGAGAATCATTAGTATTTAACTGCATGAGATCATTGCTGGGGCATTAGGTATGGCAGGATAAATCATGGCACACAATGGTTGCAGTTGCTTTTGCTAATATATTAACTTCTATCCTTTTTAGGCATCTTTGCTTTAGCAGGCTTAGCTCTTACAGTTTAAGCATTAACTATGTACTTAATTCTTGCCATGAAAAAAAAAGTATATTCTCATGCTTATTGAGAGCCTATTACACCTCATGTACAGTTCTGTGATTAAACTATATCACTAGGGTCTGATATCCTATGCATGTTCTCTTTTGTGAGACCTTGACACACGTCTGCCTGAGTCACTAAGTGATCCTCCATGACTCACCTTTCTATATTATTTTGGGATGGGCGTACTTGATCTGAATCAAAATGAGACTCTTACATAGAGTATATAGGGCACACAACTAGCTTAGCTAGGCCATGCATTCAAAAGCTGTGCATAGAACTCTAGAAGACAGGCACCTTCAGAACTTCCTCCTCTCTACTCGTATTTCCCTACTGTCTTCTAACTCATCAAACAACAAAGAGTCCCACTAGATTGCCTCGGCACCGACCTCTTGAAAAGAACCAGGATTCTTATAAATCATCCGCATCAGTCTTCACAGTGTCTTCTGGAGATGCACACAACATATCTCCCCCATCCTTCTCTCTCGCCCATGCCTTCATAAAAAGCAAAGTTGGGTGGTTATTTGTATCACCATGAAGTTTGAAGCCAACACATCCATTTCTTGCTAGTAAGATCAAGAAAAAACCCATCGAAGCCTACTTCCTACCTAAATCTTCATGGATCCTTGGAGTGAAAGTGAGGGCAAGAGAGCCCATGATCCTATCTTCAAATGTTTCAGCCAAAACCACCACTTCAAGGAAATGAGCACAGATGCTGCTGTTGCTCTCTCTGAGAGATGTCCATGCATCTGGGTTTCAGGTCCAATTATCGTTGGTGCAGGACCATCAGGGCTTGCTGTTGCTGCATGTCTCAAGGAGAAGGGGATCAGCAGCCTTATTCTTGAGCGCTCCAGCTGCATAGCTTCCCTCTGGCAGCTCAAGACGTATGATCGTCTCAGCCTTCATCTTCCTCGGAAATTTTGTGAGCTTCCTCTGTTGCCTTTCCCTGCCAACTACCCGATATATCCCTCAAAGCAGCAGTTTGTAGCCTACCTGGAGAGCTATGCTGCAAGATTTGGCATAAGTCCCACGTACAATCGCACAGTGGTGTGCGCAGAGTACGATGAACAGCTTCTGCTATGGCGTGTGAGGACGCAGACTTCTGGCACAACGGGACAGGAGGTGGAGTATTTATCCCGGTGGCTTATTGTGGCAACTGGTGAGAATGCTGAGGCTGTGCAGCCAGATATTGGTGGTCTACAAGAGTTCCCGGGAACAATCATGCACACCAGTGCATATAAAAGCGGCAGTGCATTCACTGGGAAGCGTGTTCTTGTTGTCGGGTGTGGAAACTCTGGGATGGAGGTGTGCCTAGACCTCTGCAACCACAATGCAGAGCCCCATATTGTAGTAAGAGATGCTGTACGTGACTTCTCTCTACTTCTCAATTGCTTTTCTTTCCTATGTTATTAAGAATTCTTAACTAGTTATGCTGTTCTGTGACTTATATCTATTTCCTGCTCTTAATTCTGTAAAGTGATAGTGCTGTAAGTACAAGATCGAGGTGCCTCCTGGTTGCTATTTTTGGTTGTTTATAAGTGCTGGTTTAGCCTGTGCTAGTTATCAGCAACTTGTGCTCTTCTCAAGCTGATGAGCTTGAGGAAGGCTTAGAGCCTGAAAAAGATCATTTTGTTGCATTAAAAGCAATACCTTTCATGAGCAGCTTTATTTGCATTAAGTTATGCTAGTTCAGGGTAGTTGTCACTTAGGAAAGCGAGATATTCTTGAGATTGAAGGCTTCTGTTGCTGCTATTTGTATTTGCTTTAGTTCTTTCTCGGGATTCGTCGCCATGTGTGTGTACTTGCAGCTACTCTAAACCATCTGTGTGCGTGCTTCACACCCATGTATGTTTTGGTTCTTTCATTGCTCTCTGTTAATATTTTTCTTTCCACAAGTGTAGTGCAAAGTGTATTCTCGTCTCTATACTTTAATGAGAAAACTATGGTTTGCGTGCACTAGCCATGGGTCCCCATCACCACCACGAGAGTATAGCATAAGTTTGTCACTTCAAAAGAAACATTAACAAAATGGCTTGAGAACCTACCTTTCCCGACTAGGTGCATTCCTTTCTCACAGCTCTTTCAGCTTTGGAAGAGCTTAGTGTAATTAAAATAGTTGCAATCTGCGTGTACATTATACTATATTATGTTGGAGATAAGGGAATAAGTTTGGTCCAAGGCCCGCGTTTCAAAAAAGAAAGTATGGTCCTGAACATGTTGCTACTTGTAGCATGCAGAAAGCAGCATTTGGAGAACAGATATTTATTCTGATTAATTGTCTGATCCAATCATTAGTCAGATGTTGCCTTTTGTGTTGTGAGCCCAGGCTAAGATTGTGTTCATCATTGGCAGGTACACATCTTGCCCAGGGAGATGCTTGGTCACTCCACCTTTGGTCTGTCAATGTGGCTGCTCAAGTGGCTCCCAGTCCACGTTGTGGACCGTGTTCTACTGTGCATAGCCTGGGCCATGCTTGGGGATACTGCTCAGCTCGGGCTAAAGCGGCCGGCCTTTGGTCCTCTTGAGCTCAAGTCACTGTCAGGGAAGACCCCAGTTCTTGACGTCGGCACATTTGCAAAGATTAAGTCTGGTGATATCAAGGTCTGTTTCACGCCACTGAGGCACTAAGCACGAGAGATTGATTGTACAGTGGAATCAATTGATCTCTGTCTTGATTTAGTCCTGACATGTATTTTCCCCCATTGATTGAACTGTGCAGGTACGACCTGCCGTAAGACAGATATCAGGAAGAGTGGTAGAATTTGCGGATGGTGGGTTGGCGGAGTTTGATGCCATTGTGCTTGCGACTGGCTACAAGAGCAACGTTCCCTTCTGGTTGAAGGTACTTTTCATCCAAATCTGACCATGTAATGAAAATATTGTAATTACTTAGAACAATAAGCTTGATGTTAGGTAAGAAAATAGCCATAATCATGCCTTTTAAGATTGACTGTCAATTGCCAATTGATGTAGTGGAAATAGATTGGTGAGCTACTGCCCTTATGATGCATCCTGATAGCTAAATCGTGTTTTGCTTTGAATTGGTCAGGACCGAGAGTTATTTTCTGAAAAAGATGGCTTGCCAAGAAAAGCATTTCCAAACGGGTGGAAGGGTGAGAACGGCCTGTACTCGGTTGGATTCACCCGGCGTGGACTGATGGGGACCTCGGTCGAAGCCAGGAGCATTGCCCACGACATCGAGCAGCAATGGAAGGCCAAAGGGACGCATCCGGATGCTGGATGATTCCTCTAGCTCTCGTCACTGTTGTTGTTTACCATGATGACGGGAGCCGTGTCTGTCATCTCGCTGAGAAGCTTGTGAATAGACTAGTGGTAGGTTTACGATATTTGCCGACTTGGGTGGTGGGCTGCTGTGAGTTGCCAAAGGGTGTATGCATTCTGCTGCTCTGTTGCTTTGCTTGTGTAGTGCTTGTACGTATAGGGTATTGTACTGTCAATTTTTGCGTTTGTTGGTTTTGATGATGACTAACCATCCTATAGGGCATAGGCATCCTCGAGGGGTTGAATACTGAGGTGCCCATGTTCTTCAGAAATCGGCCTTAGTTGACTTGGCCTCTACTGATAATGAATGAATCTTGCCTGGTTTTGTGTACGGTTCCATGGCACTTGCCAATTCAAAGTAATGTGGCTTCTTGTTGCTCTGGTCACTCACTCACTCACCTGTTTATTATGTTACTAGTGTACTACTTGTACAACGATGGCTTTGCTCCATCACGTTACTTTCGGCGTGGAGCTTTTGGATGCTTTGGAGATCCCTCACTTCAGGACCATGCCCTACAGGCTACAGCTCTACAGTATGCTTGAATAAAGGACAAGATCGGCTACCTACTGGGAATCCGTTCTTTGCTTTTGGTGGCCGTGCACAAAACCAAAAGTTTTGGTTGCTGGTCAAGATGGCAACGGGGCTATCCCTGTCGGGTTTGAACGGAACGTTCTCTCCTCCGAGCGAATCAAAACTCCCCGCTCTTCGTCCCTGTCCCCACCATTGGGGATACATTTTTCCCGTCCCCATTCCCGAACGGGGATTTTATCTCCGTCGGGTTTCCCATCTCTGATTCAGCACCACCATTTGCGACCATGACAGGATCCAATTCCAGGCGCCACTGAAGATCTTCACCGTCCTGTGATGTAGGATCTAATTCCAGACGCCATCCCTGGGAAAGCTCCTAGCGAGCTCTCAGAGCCGCGGCCCATGGAGGCCGGGGGGAAGGGGGAGGTGGGCAGCGGCGGAGCTCTTATAGCTGCGGGGGAGGGGGAGGGCGGCGGTGGAGCTCTCAGGGCCACAGGGGAGGGGGGGGGGCGGCGACGGAGCTCTCAAAGCCGCGGCTATGGCACATGTGCGATGGGGACGGGGAGGCTATGGCGGTTATGGGCTGTAATCGGAGACCCAGCGGGGAACGGGGACGGGGAGGTGGGGAACGTTTCCACCTCCGCCTCACCCGCGGGGATGAGATTCAGCCGTTAACGTCTAGTGAGGGACAAATCTAACCCATTTTCTGCAAATCTCCGTCGAGGATCCGGGCGTTGCAATCTTTGCGTTGCGTATCACCTGCGAAATGACAGTTGGATCGTGCCTGCCAAAGTGCCAAGGGAAAGGGCCTCCACCGCTCGGCGCAGTAAAGAGCAGGCGGGGACCTACGTACAGGTCACTGCTTGGCAGAGGCCTACGAGGTTATTCCTGGCGGTGAAAAGACAGCTGGAATATTCCACAGGACTTGCCTTTAATTTCACTGTGGGAAAAGACAGCATGCGACGCTAATGTCTGTCCTTGACTTGCTCATGCACCTTCTTTTGGCCGGCTTGTGTTCATTCTGCTGTTACATACGGAGTACCACGTGTAGATTCTTACTTGAAGCAATTCGACCACGTAAGCTGACGGATGCTTACTGTTTAGTAACTTCAGTTTAGTTACATAGACATAGGAAATGTCGTTTGTTGCTGACAATTCACTGTGTATGCGCATCAACGCAAGATTTTACCGGCCGGCCGGCTGCTTTATTAATTTATCTACACCGATGGCCATTCCATGGATGAGCTGGTAACCACGCGTCAAGCGATTCAAGGTTGAGCTAGCTAGCTAGCTAGCGTTCGGTTGTCGTCAAGGCTGTCTAATGATTGCTTAATAAACAATTGTAGCTAGATGAGATCTGAACTGAAATGAGGATAAGCAGAGCAGTGGGTCGATGGAGAGGCGTCCGTGACGAAACGGAGATCAATTTTTAAGCGTCAAGGCACAGGGCAGCGCACATGCATGCGCGTCTGGGGCATCGATGCATCACATTCACACGTCGTACGTCCCTGTGCAAGCACCAAGAGCTAGCGGCCGGATTTGACCCCGCGGTCGAGGTGTCGTCACAGCACGGTGATGAGATGATCGACGAGGTAGCTAGCTCTAGCTGGTCGATAGATAGCAACGTTTAGTTTGTGATCTCTCACCACCACGGCCGGTCACGTTAGAAAGACGGCACCGGTCAGTCGGTCGGTCACTGCCACTGGACCTCTCCTCGATCGAAATCTCGAATGTCTGCTTGGTACGGTCGATCTGATGAATCTCACTGCGAATTACGAACCGTGCATGCACAGCACAGCACACCGCCGACGATCACGATGGGTCGTCGTCGGCTGTTATGGGACGTTGCACTCGGTGCAGCATGTGCGTCCATGCTCGCATCCAAGGAGAAGCCAACGGAAAAGGGAGTGCATCCATTGTAGCCTCCGTCCGGTCCGTGTCCGTCGACCGCCTGGGCTACTAGCTAGTAGTACGTTATGGACGGTTGCCATGCATCAGCCGAGCCAGTTGCAGTGGCTTAACTTGGGCGGGCGAATCTAGCTTTGATGTTACGTTCAGGCCGGGCCGGGCCGGG
>Ga0182004_10003601_pt1 | contig 12346 bp, 16 predicted proteins | sample Sormic07211540_1_FD_120479 | JGI IMG/M metagenome (GOLD analysis project Ga0182004, IMG submission 120479) | Endophyte microbial communities from Sorghum bicolor roots, Mead, Nebraska, USA - 072115-40_1 MetaG | ecosystem: Host-associated > Plants > Roots > Unclassified | place: USA: Nebraska... | reverse complement strand
GTCAGGACTAAAGTATTCGAGTTATCACCTTTGCCGATAGTAAGGTCAAATCGGCTGGCACGCCTTAACGTTTCAATCGGGTATTAGCCCTTTGTGTTTGCAGACCAGTTTTTGCATCAACAGTTTCATAGTGCATCAAAGAGGAATTGAAATTAGTAGGAGATCTGTTGATGCAATCAACAAGGTAGTTGCTCCTACCGATAAAACTGAACTCCAGTCTTTGCTCGACAAGATTAATTTTATCAGAAGGTTCATATCCAATTTGTCGGGCAAGATTAAAGCTTTTAGTCCTTTACTCAAATTGAAGGCTGATCAGGAGTTTGTATGGAGAGCTGAGCAACAACTGGCCCTAGTTGAAATTAAGCAATATTTAGTAAATCCTCCAGTACTAGTTCCACCTCAACACGGGAAACCTTTCAAATTATATTTGTCGACCGATGATACTGTTATCGGTTCAGCTCTTACTCAAGAATTTGAAGGGAAAGAGCGTATAATTTAATATTTAAGTAGGAGATTGGTGGATGCTGAGACAAGGTATTCAGCCATTGAGAAATTATGCTTATGTTTGTACTTTTCCTGTATTAAATTAAGGCATTATTTGCTATCGGCTGAATGTACTGTCATATGCAAAGATAATGTGGTCAAGTACATGTTGTCGATGTCGATTTTAAGTGGTAGAATCGGCAAGTGGATTCTCGCGTTGTCAGAATTTGACCTACGTTACGAATCGGCCAAAGCAGTTAAAGGGAAAGTTATGGCTGATCTTGTTACTCAACATTGCAATACAGTGAGTTCTTTGGAAGTTGCTCTTTGGACACTTTTCTTTGATGGATCTACATGTGATCAAGGAGCAGGTATTGGCATTGTGCTAATTTCTCCCCGAGGAAAGAAGTACGAGTTTTCATTGCCGATTTTTGCTACATCAACAAACAATCATGCTGAGTATCAAGCTTTGGTAAAAGGGTTGGAATTACTGAGAGAAATTTGTGTCAATGCTGTTGAAATCTTCGGTAATTCTATGCTTGTTATAAATCAATTGTTTTGGGTTTATGAATGCCGAAGTCAGGTTTTAGTTTCATATTATGAAAGATGATTGCAATTGCTGAAGGAGTTTAAGGATTTACGTTTGGAGCATATTCCCCGATTACATAATGAAGAAGCTAATTGGTTAGCTCAACATGCGTTGGGATATCAGCCCATCCTAGAGGTGCTCACATCAGTAGTGGTGCCGATGACTGGAGAACGGAAATCGCTGATTATTTGAAAGATCCATCTAAGAAAGTTGAAAGACGCATTAGATTTCAAGCCACGAAGTATGTACTTCTCGATGATGAGCAATATTATCCTACTTTGGATGGAGTTTTACTCAGGTGTCTTGGTGATGATGAATCAAAAAGTTTGATGGGTGAAATTCATGAGGGAGTATGTGGAGCACATCCATCGGCTTTTAAAATGAAATGGATGATTAGAAGAAACGGGTATTATTGGTCAACTATTCTTGAAGATTGTTTTAAATATTTTAAAGGATGTCACGGGTGTCAAAAGTTTGGCAATATTCGAAGAGCACTTGCATCAGCCATGAATCCTATTATGAAACCTTGGCCGCTCCGGGGATGGGCTATTGATCTTATTGGTCAGATTTATCCGCCATCAAGCAAAGGGCATAAGTTTATACTTGTTGCCATCGATTATTTCACTAAGCGGGTTGAAGCAATTCCCTTGAAAGAGGTGACATTGGCCAATATGATTGATCTTGTAAAAGAGCATATTGTTTACCAATTTGGTATTCCTCAGACAATCACTACCGATCAGGGTACTATGTTTACATCGGGAGAGTTTGATGAGTTTGCAATCGGTATGGGAATTAAAGTTTTAAATTCTTCTCCTTATTATGCTCAAGCTAATGGGCAGGCTGAAGCCTCTAACAAAGGGATCATTAAACTCATTAAGCGTAAAATCGAGGAAAACCCTAGGCGGTGGCATACAGTGTTAAATGAAGCCCTATGGTCATATCAGATGGCGGGTAACGGTGCAACTAAAGTGTCGCCTTATTAGTTGGTATATGACATGATGCGGTGCTACTTTGGGAAATTAAAATTGGCTCTAGGCGGATATTCTCTCAAGATCAGTTAACTGCTGATGATTATGATATTCTGATGAAGGACGAGTTGGAAGATTTAACAGGTCATCGGTTGAAAGCTTTGGTTAGTATTGAGGAAAATAAGAAGAGAGTAGCCAGGTGGTATGATAAAAAGGTAAAACCCAAAGTATTTATTGATGGAGAGTTAGTTTGGAAGTTGATTTTACCAATTGGGACTAAAAGTTCAAAGTGTGGTAAATGGTCTCCTAATTGGGAAGGACCCTATCAGATAAGTCGATCTGTTCCTAGCAATGCATATATCCTAGAAACCCTCGAAGGGGTTGAATTTCCTAGAGCATTAAATGGAAAATATTTAAAGAAGTACTACCCGTGTATTTGGGTTGACGCATGAAAGTTTAAGTGCTGATAACAATTCTAACGGCTAGACAAAATATTGGTGTTTATAGAAGAACTGGCGCAAAATACTGCCGATGAAGAAATTTACAAGTTTGGCAAAGTCTAGATAGTTGATATCGCACGCAGGCGAATCTGGTTGGCTTCCTCTATCTCCTTGGTATCTTAAGCGGCTAAGCCCTCCACTGGCTTGAGCTTCTTTTTCATTAGCAGGGCTTTGCGGGCTTGAGCATCCCTTTCTTTCTAAAGGCCCTTGATCATATCGGGCATCTGGCTTTCTTCCTACTTAGCTTGAGTCAGTGCTTCTTTGACCTGTTTGAGTTCAGTTAGTAGAGCTTCTCTCTTTGCCAACACATCTAAAATCTTTTGCTTCAATTCGGCACCAGAAACTTGCAAATTGCTGATGCTTTTGTACTTCTCATTGGCAACGAACTTCACTTGTAGCATCTCTTCTTTGAGCTGAGCTTGGGCAGCTCTGTCGGCAAGACGTTGAGTGGCCTTTTGATATTGAAGTTGGTGACTCTCTAGATGGAGGCTTGGAAGAGTACTTCCTCAACATCGGCAGGGACTTGACCGCAGATTGCTTTGAAGATGACTTTCGCTAGGTCCGAATCGTCCACTAGATGAGCTGTATTTTATTGCGACAAATTCAACAGGTCCTCCAGCTTTGATTGGACGTCCACCGATATGGCCCTGAGCGCTAGTGAGGAGCTTGCTTCTTCTCCTTCATCATCAGAGATGTCGATGGCAAAAGAGAATAAGCTATCAGGGGAGTCTTGTTCCTGAAAAATAGAAAGGAGATAAGTTAGTCGAGGAAAGTGTGAAAAATTCAGGTCAGTCAAACCAAATGGCTTACTTGTTTCAGGGCAATCTCTTGCCTTTGGCTAGAAGATACGATTTGAATTGTACCATGATCAGCTGGGTCTGCCGATGGGATGTTTTCAACTGCAAAGTCGATTAATACTGAGGATGATGAGGGCTTCTTTGTAAATTCATCTATGGAAAACTCTTGAAATGTGATAGCCAATGATATACCTTGAGTAAGAACAGCGGTAATTTGCTTAGAGGCGACGGCCGATGACGTGCCCTGATCTGATGGATCAACTGTTCATTCGGGTGCATCGGCCGGTTCGGCTTGACTCTGGAGTGCTGGTTGAGGGGGAGAAGACGATACGGCTTTGTGTCACTTTGGCTGGGCCTTGGTATCTTTCATGGCTTTACGCTTGGCTTGGGCCTTGGTGGCCGCTAGCTAGGGGGCATCGGCACCCGATGGATGAACGTCCTGAGCCCTTGCCAATGCATCGATTTGCTACTTCAAAACAGATATAAGGCATCATGTTTTATAAGATAAATATGAAGACGGAAAAATACCTCTGAGGATTCATCAATGGTGGTATCCGGTGTCGAAGGAGTTACCGATGATGTCCCAGTTGCAGTTGTTACGCCCTAAAAGGATGGTGTTAATATGGATTGAAATTGGCATAATTAAAATAATTGACGATGTTACCTTAAACGCTTGTGCAACGGTAGCGGCAGCAACCGATGGAGTGGCCTTCGGGCGCTTGGTAGTAGTCTTCCTGGAGCGAATTCCCCGATGCATCAGGGCTGCCAAGCTGGGAGCATTATGGCTGATCGGAGAGATCAGAGACACTAGACGGAGATCGAACGGGCGCCCACTTTTGCTCATCATTGGTGCTGGGTCATCGACCTCTCAAATGAAAGAGTCAGCTGCCGATGAAGTTAGAAGTAAAGAAAAGACTAAGTGTTGGGAAAAGGCTTACCACATCATCAGGGATCTTGTGCTCGAAATCGATCATGTGCCGTTATGTATGAGCCGATGCTGCGAACAGTTGTCCTTTCCATTCTTGCCACCATGACTTATGAGACTCACTAATGAAGGAGGCTGGTACCCAGGTGGATAGATCGACGTCTGTAGTATCGGTATCAGGAGGGAGTTGAGCTATCCTGATCCAGTCAAGGCCGCTGGTGATTGTCTCCCATGGCTTGATTACATCGACATAACAGAGCTTAATCGGCAGTTGACCGAAAGCTAGTTGACGGGCTAATGCCGATGGGTTGTAAAATTCATAAGTGGCACTGGTATTTTTCTCACTACCAAATGTGTTCACTGGGATTGTCCAGGGAGTAATGATGGCCATCATCAAGTCATTATCTTTATTCAGTGCCTCATCAGTAGGATGGAAAAGGAGGGGGAATCTGGAGTCCTCGTCGATATAGGGCATCCAAGCCCAATGCTCACGAGAGAGGCTACTGCAGAGAGTCTGGAAGAATCTGCCGATCTAGTTTTCATTTGCTTCAGTCCCAGGAAGGACTATGATTGCTTCACTGTAGTTGAGGGGGGAGCGGGTTGCCAATTCATCGTCTACCAGTTCGTAATCTTCAGCGATGTCCTGTGGGAATTGTTGAGTAAAGAAATTCCACTGCAGATGCTTGTGCATATGGGCGTTTAGCCACATGTTGATAAACCACCATGGGCCTCCTAGATTGCCCACGGGTTCGCCAAGCAGGAGTTTCTCAACTACTTGGTGGAGGAGGTGGTAGGTGGAGCTTTAGAGGTATCGACCAAGAGGAAATCTAGAACCATTGGCTATTGACTCGGCTGCTGCGAGGTAAACACATGTTGGCCCTACCGAGCGGTCGCAGAAAATGAATTTGTCCAGCCACATATTTAAGAAGATAGCGTGTTCTCTCTGGCTGACTAAGCTAGTTTGCTGGTATTTCTGGAGCCACCGATGTTACGAGTGTCCACTTTATAGTCAGACTTTCTGTTAAAAAGCCTACCGTCATCAGCAGTTGAGATGTCCAAGCCTGTAAGCATATACACATCGACAAGGGTAGGAGCAGCCGGACCGTGGCCAAACATGAAAGCGTTGAAAGTATCTGATGAGAAATAAGCAGCTGCTATCATCATCGACTCATTTTTCTCCATATCAACAATGGAGAGCCTAATGCACTAGTCTAGCTTGTGTTCTGCCCAGTATACTTCATTAGCTCTACTAACCCTCAGAAACCAATTTTTCCATCCCTTGGTGGTTTTGGGCCAGGATCGAAAAGTGTTCTTCCACAGATCTAGGGAAAAGTTCTCGGCTTTAAATGGAATTCTATTGGTTTCTGCGTTTATCAGATCGGTCGGATCTGGGTTGCCCATCGGGCCCAAGCATTGTATATGAGGCTGATCGGTTGGAATAACTATTTTATCGCTTAGTTCATAAGTTTAAAAGATCAAAGAGACAAAGGTAAAGAAAAGAAATTACTAAGTATATGAACTTGCAAAAGTAACAGGAACAACAGTAAAGAGGGTGAATACGGAATTGACCTCGGGAACATTAAAGTTGATCGCCATTTCTTCTAAACGAGACGAGGATGAGGCTGAGAGCTCGAAGATTTTGCCGAAAAGGGTTCTTGCTGATTGAAGATGTGTGCTTGTTCGTCAAGGTTGCCGCCGGAGGGAGTAGGTCTTGGAGATGGAGAATGGCGAGGTAGAAGATGAGTGTTTAAAAGGGATGTATTTATAGGTTGAACCGAGTAAGGGCATTTCAGACTTATCTCTATGTCGTATGCGTAAAATTCAAGGTTGTTTCAGAAGGATATGTTAATTGTTCGCACGACAATCAAGGGATTGTGTGGATGATTTGATGGCAAGCAATCATGATTTTGGGGATATTCCAGTATGCGTGACATTTTTATTAAAATTGGCAACACATTCTGGTGCTAAGCTCTTGTCGATGAGTTGTTTCCCTTGTGTTTTAGCCTTGATCGGTACGAAGGTGGTTGGAGGTTGTGTGATATTTACTGAGACACGAAAATCAGGGTTGGATTTGCCTGGATTTTGTAACAAATTTTGTCAAAAAGGAGATAATTATATAAAGGCAATCATTATCTGGAGTAAATTTTGGAGTATTAATGATTTTATACTCCAAAATTGGGGGGCATGTGTTGACACCGTTTTTGATACGGGTCAGAATAATTGAGAAAGACCAATCGACAATAGGGAGATTATTGTACTATGCTAACAGAAAGGTGCCGATGGGGATTAGCCGATAAAAGTTAGTGCCGATGGGAGGTGATAATCGGTAAGAGGGGTTTTCTTAGCGTGAATTTAGAATGAGGTTAGAAGTTGTGTTTACCGATTTGAAGATTGTCACTAGTAAAGCTTGTGATTGCCGATGCCGATGGGGAGAGATGTGAAGACTGCTGCTGGTGAAACTAGTGGCATGCCGATGAAGCAGGAGTCGATGAGGACTTTATCGTGATTGAGATGGACATAAGAATAGATAGATGTTGTTTTCCTCTTTCTATATTTATTAGAGTATGCTTTAAATGCAAGAGTCTTGTTTTACTTTAATTGAGTCCTAGTCGTATTTGGTTGTAACTCTTTAGGCCAGGGTATAAATATAGGCTGAAAGACGATGTAAAGATATATCAATCAATATCAAATACAAGTTTACTTATACTTTTGCATCTACTTTTTTTGACGAATTCGTCAATTTGCATACTTTTAGTTTTACGAGTTCTCATCGCTTCGGCGAGTTGCACGTTCCAGTGTAATATTCGATGATCCTCGAGTTCCGTGTGAGCACCTCTTGGCCGTGACATCTGGGCGCATCACTATTGTCGGGACCAAAGTGTTCAAATCTTCATCCTTGTTGATTATTAGGTCAAATTGACTGGCAGGTCTTGAAATCGAAATCGGGGATTAGCCCTTTGTGTTTGCAGATATACTTTTGCAGCAACACATTGGAAAGCTAGATCCCAAAACAGTCAGTTGCCATTTTCTTGGCTACCTAGAAAATCAAAGCGTTATCGTTTCTACTGTCCAGACAGATATACAAAGTTTGTAGAAATGAGACACGCCGTATTTCTAGAGGATGAGATGATCAGGGGGAACATGGTAGCTCGAAAGATTGATCTTGAAGAGAAGCAAGTGTAAGCACCCACTCCGATAATTCAAGAGCCATTTTTTGAATTACCCATTGTGAATGCACCGACAGTGCCAAACACTGTGATGCTAGAACCTATTGCTCACTCTCGTGTGGCAACAACAGATGAAAATGAGGAACCTGTCCTTCAGGAGCCCATAGAAGAACTAGATGCCACAGGGGAGGGGGAGCAACAACAACCCCAACCAGAAGAAGTGCCAACTGTGGAGGCACCGAGAAGATCTCAAAGAATTAGAAGGTTAGCTATCCCAGATGACTATGAAGTCTTCAACACAGAGGAATTTCATATGGAGGGTGATCCCACCTCATATGACGAAGCCATGAGAAGCGCCAACTCATCGAAGTGGCTAGAAGCTATGAGAGAAGAGATGAAATCCATGAGCTCCAATGGAGTTTGGGATTTAGAAGAGATTCCTAAAGGAGACAAAATAGTAGGCTTTAAAAGGGTCTACAAAACCAAATATGACTCCCAAGGGAATGTAGAAAGATTTAAAGCACGACTTGTGGTGAAAGGCTTCACACAAAGAGAAGGGATTGATTACAATGAGACATTTTCTCCAGTCTCATGTAAGGATTCCTTCAGGACCATAATGGCTCTAGTGGCTCATTATGATTTATAGTTACACCAGATGGATGTTAAGACGGCATTCCTACATGGGGATTTGGAGGACAATGTTTACATGGCACAACCGAAAGGTTTTGTCATAGAAGGAAAAGAGCGAATGAGATGCCGCCTAAAGAAATCCAATGATGGATTAAAACAAGCTTCAAGACAATGGTATTTGAAGTTTGATAGAACAATTAGAAGTTTTGGGTTTAAACAGAATGTAGAGGACAATTGCGTTTATGCAAAGTTTAAGAATGGGAAGTACATCTCCCTAATCCTGTATGTGGATGATATCCTACTTGCAAGTAGTGATGTCGGTCTACTTTAGGAAACAAAGAAAAATTTGTCCTCAAAGTTTGAAATGAAAGATCTTGGTGAGGCATCATATGTTTTGGGCATAGAGATTCACCGAGACAGAAAGAAGGGGGTATTGGAATTATCACAAAAAGCGTATATAGAAAAAGTTCTAGAGAGATACAATATGCACAAATTTAGTGTGTCACCTGCACCGATAGTCAAGGGCGAGTATGAGCTCAATCAGATGAAATTAGTTCCATATGCTTCGGCTGTTGGAAGTTTACAGTACGCTCAAGTATGTACTCGCCCTGACTTAGCTTTTGTTACCGGGTTGCTTGGTAGATTTCGTAGTAATCTAGGTGTGGAACACTGAAAATTAGTAAAGAACACTGGAAATTAGTAAAGAAGGTCCTGCGTTATTTGCAAGGAACAAAGAGCCTCATGCTTACATATATCAGATTCCCTACGGATAGTAGGATATTCAGATTTAGATTATGCGGGAGATAACAGAAAATCCACATCAGGCTATTTATTTACTCTCGCAAATGGAGCCATATCATGGAAAAGTAAATTACAGACGGTCATTACATCGTCCACAATGTATGCCGAATTTGTAGCATGTTTTGAGGCATCGGGGCAGGTGAACTGGTTAAAGAAGTTCATACCCGGTTTGAGAGTGGTTGATAACATCTCTAAACCACTACAGTTATACCGCGATAATAATCTAGCAGTAGAATATGCACACAACAATAGGTCAAGTGGTGCTGCCAAACACATTGACATAAAGTACTATGTTTTGAAAGATAAGATCCGAGATCATGTCATAATGCTTGAGCATATAAGCACTGAAAGATGCTTGCGGATCCGCTTACCAAAGGCTTACAACCCAGCGTGTTTAGAGAACACGTAGCCGACATGGGTTTAAGGGAAAGCCTATGATTCCTGAACAAGGAGGCCCAAAGTATAATAGAATTTGCTTTAGATCAGAGAGTGTATTTGTAGTTGTCAAGTCTATCGGCGATAGACCATGATGATGAAGTAGCTCTATGCACTAATCTGTGATGGAATGAATAAGGTAAAAGAGTTTGAAAAGAAAGAATACAGACAAAGAATAGAATGAGATCAAGGGCGAGAATATTGGTTTGATCTCCTACCAATATGGCCCAACGGCCTTATTGGGCCTTGACTCGTGCCCTGATCGGGGGCACGCAACCCTACATGGTTGGTGGGCCCTCATCGCCCTCTGTTATATAAAGAGATGGGGGCTGGTGGCACTGTTCACGAGTTGAACAGCTGCCACTTTCCCCATCGACATTCCCAAACCCTAGAAAACCCTAACCGATCTAGGGAGCGCAGCCAGCGGCGGGAAATCTCACCGACGCCAGATGCACGCCGTCTCGACATCCGCACCGCCGTCATCGACATCGACCGTCGCTGCCCAGCGCAGATCTACACCGACCCATGGCAGCATCGGGATCGACTTCTGCCGCCCCTACTACTCCCTTTGTTGACGGTCTAATCCTATTAATCCCGATCTATTCATTTGTATTTCCAGTTTCTGTTTTAGATCATGTATAAAACATGTACCATGCAACGGGCATAGAATGACCCAGTAGACAAGCTGCATGAGCCGCGTGGCGCTAAGGAGGAGGACGAAGGTTGTGGTCAGGATTCCCACAGCCATGATCTCGGGGACGCCGAATGACGCGTTGGACAACGCGGTGGCCGTGATCGCCTTCATGGGCTGCACGGGCATCAGCACGCCATAGGTGAGCCCGTCACGGTTTTGTAGATGCCGTGAAGACGAGCGTGGTGCCGAGGTCTAGGTGTCAGGTGAGGGCAAGCGGCAGCACTATCGGGATGTAGGTGTCTAGGTCGCCCATGTAGGTATCTGGAACGCTAGTTTCGTGCACCCACGCAAGTAGCGACCTTGCTAGCCCGCTCGACTCCTTTGTGCTGTCGAGTGCTGCCTCCGGGCAGAGTTCATAGTGGTGGCCATGGCTGATCGATGGCTCTATTCGATGGCCTCACTCTCGCGTCCTGTCTGTGGGAATCGAATGGGGGTACTTGACTAGTTGGCGACAACAAACACAGCTGAAAAGTGGAGCTCACCTGGCTGTGATAGGAGTTACGAGACCCAGTTGTTGGAGAGGGAGAGAGAGGAGAGGTAGGGGTAGCAAAGACATTTTCGCATGCCTGTACTAATTGTTTATCACCATGTTAGCCGAACTAGTGTGCCATATAGGTAAATGTAGTAAAAATAAAAATTGTTAAATATATAAGAGCATCTCTAGGAGATCCTCATATTTTATTACTCAAAATATGGTACTTGCTAACTTATAAATTAGTATGAGGATAAAAAAAAAGTTATCTCCAAGAATTTTCTATATTTCTATCCTATTTTTTTATTGGTATTTTTTTTCTACGCACTGGTTTTATGTTTTGTATCAGGAACTTTCAATTTGTTGTACGTGTTTAAGCCTTTCCATTAAATCTTTTTCTCTTTCTTTTTTTCACCCGAAACCCTATCTTTCTTTCTGTTTATTACGTCACATCGAATCTTGCGGCACATGCATGAAGCATTAAATTAGATAAAAAAGATAACTAGTTATACAGTTTAACTGTAATTTAGGAAACGAATCTTTTAAGTCTAGTTAGTCTATAATTAGACAATAATTGTTAAATAAAAAAAAGTATTACTGTAGCGAAATTCAAAATTTTTAGCGAACTAAGCAAGGCTTAGAGGGGCTCTAGAAAGATGAGAAAGAAAGATGTTAAACTTTTGGAGAAAATTTTTTCTTATTTTGCTAAAAAATTTAGGTTGGAAAAGATGAATGACAAACTATGCTTTAAGCGCCATTATAATTTACCTAAAATTCCCCCGTAAAAGCAAGACTGCACGAGGTCTTCTTTTCCGTCATCACGGGTAGGGTCGTCCTCTTCGCACCAAATCTTGCCCATGGTTTCCTCCTCCGCCTCCGCAGAGGAGGCCGGCCCTGCGCGGCACGGCGAGAAGAAGCGAATGCGCTGCGGCGGCGGAGGCGCCGTGGCCTCGCCGGGGCCCAGCGCCACGGCCGTGGCCTCGCATGTTAGGGTCTCCTGCACATATGCACGCAGATCAGGCATTGTTTGTACCGTGTATTCTATTCTTGCTCCGTTCCCGTCCTTGTCTATAAGAACTGTTCGTTATGGGCGACCGCATATCAAGATATAAAGATACCCTTTTTCGTGTGGTTAGAGTAGTAGTAGTATGTGCTGGTTGCATTGAGGAGATGTAAATGTGTTGCTGCACGTGCTGTTTGTTACCGTGCATGGATTTATGTGAGACTGATTGTTTGGTACTGGATCCTGACTAAATTGGATGTCACTGTTAGGTGATTGAGTAGATCCGTAGGGATCATATGTTGATCTGCAGATGGGAATGTGTTTGATGCAGATTAGGATGGGAGGAATTTTCAGCAGATCAGATAATATGACCTTAAGGGAGGAAAATTCCATGTTTCTAAATTGCTATAATTTGAATCAGTTGATATATGAATGCATCCATTAAGTTGCATAATTACTTAGTAACAATGGGTTCCTTTGACATGAAAGATTTGGGAGAAAAGATCTTTTTTAAGGAAAATGATTTTATTGGTTTCTCAATTTTGAGAAAGGAACCTATCTAATTAATTCATATTTTGTTTCTATTCTGCTCGGCTGCACTTGCACATATATATTTTTTTAACTCATGATACAATTGGTGATTCAACAAATTTTTAACTCAAATGCAAATTGGTGATACATTATTTGAACAAAACCATAATTTATGGAAACAGCAAATTATATATTTCTGGTATAACATAGTTATTTTGAAAGTTTAGGTTGAGGGTGTTGGATACTTTCAAAACAAAGTGGAATGTTCATGCAACAAAGTTGATACTAGAATGGCTAACTTTTATTTATTTCAGGATCACTGCTCATCAAGAAGTTTCACGGAGTACATTG
>Ga0182004_10003600_pt1 | contig 12346 bp, 9 predicted proteins | sample Sormic07211540_1_FD_120479 | JGI IMG/M metagenome (GOLD analysis project Ga0182004, IMG submission 120479) | Endophyte microbial communities from Sorghum bicolor roots, Mead, Nebraska, USA - 072115-40_1 MetaG | ecosystem: Host-associated > Plants > Roots > Unclassified | place: USA: Nebraska... | reverse complement strand
TGGCATCAGCTGGGCATGGGCAGCGCGCTGGAGACGCTATGCGGGCAAGCAGTGGGCGCTGGCCAGGTGTCCATGCTGGGCGTGTACATCCAGCGGTCCTGGCTCATCTGCGGCGCCACGGCGGTGGTCCTCACCCCGACGTACCTCTTCACGGCGCCCATCCTCCGCGCGCTCCGGCAGCCCGGCGACGTCGCGCGCGTGGCGGGCACCTACGCGCGCTGGGTGGCCCCGCAGCTGTTCGCGTACGCCGCCAACTTCCCGCTGCAGAAGTTCTTCCAGTCGCAGAGCCGGGTGTGGGTGGTCACCGCCGTCTCCGGCGCCGGGCTCGCCGTCCACGTCGTCCTCAACTACGTCGTCGTCGCGCGCCTGGGGCACGGACTCCTTGGCGCCGCCGTCGTCGGGAACGTCACCTGGTGGCTCGTCATCGCCGCGCAGGTCGGCTACCTCGTCTCCGGGTGCTTTCCGGAGGCGTGGCAAGGGTTCTCCATGCTCGCGTTCAGCAACCTCGCCGCCTTCGTCAAGCTGTCTCTCGCCTCCGCCGTCATGCTCTGGTAGGGGTTGGTTGTTTGGTTGGTTGCTACCCGTATTAATTCTTTTTTTCAACCAGCAGTTTATCGACATTAATTAGTTTAACTTTTCACTCGATTGCAAAATGCTATCTGTTCTTGCAGCTTGGAGCTGTGGTACTACACTGCGGTGCTCATCCTTGTGGGTTTCCTAAAGAACGCACAGCTTCAGATTGACGTCATGTCCATTTGGTAATCAAGGAACCCCATGCATCAAATTACCCATTTGGTAATTTGCTCACTCACTGCATAATAAACTGATTAGCTAACCACTGAATTGGTAAATTTGACAGCATCAATTACCAGCTGTGGACGCTGATGGTTGCACTGGGCTTCAACGCAGCAGTGAGGTACGTACGGTAACTAACAAGTCAACTCACTCAAGGACACCATGCATGGACTGACTACTCATCCAAATATGCAATTCGATCACTGACGCTTGCTTGCTTAACCAATGCAATTTCTTGTGTTTCCAGCGTGAGGGTGTCCAACGAGCTGGGCGCCAACCGTCCCAAGGCGGCCAAGTTCTCGGTGATCGTGGCGGTGCTGACGTCGGGCTCCATCGGCGCCGTCTTCTTCGCCGTCTTCCTGGCCTGGAGGACGGGGCTGCCGCGCTTCTTCAGCGAGGACGGCGACGTGCTGAGGGAGGCCTCAAGGCTGGGCTACCTCCTCGCGGGCTCCATCTTCCTCAACAGCGTCCAGCCGGTGCTCTCGGGCGTCGCCATCGGAGCAGGCTGGCAGGCGCTCGTCGCCTTCGTCAACATCGGCAGCTACTACTTCGTCGGCATCCCGCTCGCGGCGCTCTTCGGATTCAAGCTAAGCATGGATGCCATGGTACGTAATCGAAATGTATGTAATAATCTCTCTGCATAATTGTTACATCTGATCAAATGAAATCTCTGCTGCAGGGGATTTGGTTGGGCATGACGCTGGGAACTCTGCTTCAGACGGCTATCCTTGTGTTCATTTCGTACAGGACCAAGTGGGAGAAACAGGTTGGTGCACTACTACACTATAAGCTAACGAACGGAGCTGTCAATTACTATATATATATATATATATATATATAAGTGTCAAGTTAAGAGAGATTATTTTATCAATCTATCTGACGAAGAAATTGAACTGTGTGGACTTTGAATGGTGGTGCAGGCTATGCGGGCCGAAGAGAGGGTGAGGGAGTGGGGAGGGAGGAGCGACGCCCTGCCGTCGGCGACGCAGGTCGCGCCGGCGGTGAAAGATGCGGATCCATCATCAAATGCTGCTGCTATCTGAGAACTTGCAGCTGCGGCAGCGGCACAGATCCGCGTAGATAGTTTAGGATGGATTAATATGTACAGATTGATCGAGTGGAGCTTAATTAATTTATATATAGTGCCGGAACCTCCTTTAAATTTCTTTTTTTCCCCCAATTCTTGACGACTTTTGCTCCTACGTTTCTGGGTAGAAGACCATACACTGTACTTAGGTCCATTTTTCACTTTTCAAACATTTTTAGAGAAAAAAATCTAAATATATATTTCCTTTTATTACATTCATTTGAGAAAGTAACCACTCTGCTCTCCCTTCTCTGTCGACTTCTCTCTATGCAAATCATGATTTGCCAAGATAAGAGAAACATATGCGATTCGAAAATGTTATATATATATATACTGAGATAATAGATATATTTGCTAAGAACGATGTGCCACACCATTTTTTCTAGGGTGAAGTCTCCATTCGTCACAGTATTCTTTTATAAGAATTCGCCACAATACTGACCTGTCTGTTTTGAAAAAAATCACCCGTCTACCTAATCTTGAAAAAAAATCTTCTCCTCTAGTACTATCTAAATCAGATTACCTATTTATTTATTTAGATGGCCAACTATTTTTATCCTATTTAAATTTTAAATCGAACTCCAACAATACTACCTAAACACATGACTCTCAAATTCAGGTCTTTCATTTTTATTTGACAAACATTGTCCAATCATAATGTAACTAGCCTTAAAAGATTCATCTCGCGATTTACAGGTAAACTGTGCAATTAGTTTTTATTTTCGTTTATATTTAGTGCTCCATGTATGTACCGCAAGATTCGATGTGATGGGAAATTTTGAAAAGTTTTTGTTTTTTTGGTGAACACCTCAGTTTAGTAGCCATGTGGAGCCCACATGTCATCCTCTTCCTAGTGCACATACAAACTCGGCCATGGAAACAACATCGTCGTAGGGAAACACATTGTCGCAGGAACGACACATCTCCGACAGTTATCTAAATCCACTATTTAAGTATAGGATAGATAGTGGATTTAGATAGACTGTCGGAGATTCTCTTAATTAATATATTTGCATGTGGTAGAAGTTTCACAAGTGATTTTTCTTGTAAAAAGATTACTAATCCTAAATATTCACTTAGTGTCATGCAAAATGGCAGCGATTTTCAACACCTAATTCTAAGAGTTCACGCGCTGCTGACACAAACAATAGTTTTGGGCCTTATACGAACAAAATGTGGACGAATGCAATGTTTTACCTCCGGCATCAACTGCGGCTTGGAAGCAAGCTGAGGAGATTTTCACAGGTGCGGCGTGCTCGGGAGGCCCTTGCTTGTCCAGCAGCTAGGTATGCTAACTATAAAGTTATGAGTAGAGGTAACGAGTATTTTTTTAGACGAAAGAAGAATTCTGTTAGATTGTAGTAGTTGAGTACAGTATCACGTTATAAGCACACTGAAATACACTACATATATCTAGAAACTAATCATTTAAATTATACTTATGCTTTGTATAGCCCTAAATCTCAACTCCAAACCTCTACGACGATACGTATGGATGACCGCACAGGTAAATATTCAGCAAAAGGCCTAAAAGCAGATGTCCAATGAACAATGACCAATATTCCTGCAGGCAAAGTGGAAAACCTGCCATCAAAGAACAAGGAAAACTGATCTGAAAATTATTCTCTCTAGTACTTTATCATGGTTAGATCTAACCACAATAAAATAGAGAAGGGACTGAAGAAAATTATTCCATAGCAACGATCATCTTCGTCTTGATGTTGACGTATGGAAAGTAAGTCTCCATATCGTCAAGCCAAGAAAGTTATTGATGCCTTTGTTGTTCTCATCTTCAACAAAGTCATAGCTTCATGAGCAACTTTATAGGTGAAGTTGAGTTATTTTGGAAAAAAGGTGTTTGATAAAATAGCTTCACCAACTACTTTACATAGATGAGAGAGAGAAATGAGGAAGAGAACTGCAATAAGCTACTTTTTCAGATTCATCCCAACTCATGTCTTTGTGAGAGAAGAAAAATAGTTTTACCCATAAAACTGTTTTAAATAAGTGTTTGGCAAAAAAAAAAGCTCACAACAACAGCTGTACCAAACAGGCCGTAAGGATGATGAACAAATAATTAAGATGACTAGATGAACAACGTAGTGGGCCTTTGGATTAATGAGTACCGGGTGTTGGGTACAAAGGCCGGAGTGACCCAACTGAGAAGGAAAAGGGTTTTCATTGACGCAGCCGTTTCAAAAACATAACGAATATAATGGTGCACCCTCCCCCTTATAAAAACAAATCCTAAGCTGAACAATCATTTTTTATAAAAAGTAGTAAACGCAGGGTATTCGAGAATTGGCTTGGAAGTCTACTACGGTACAAAAGAACTAAGAAGGCAAGAAATAGAAAAGAGCATAGCATCCAAACAATTGCATTTCAAGCACAACAAAGCATATAGATTCGAATTTCTTTTGCATTAAGTGACAGCATTCTACAAGGTTGGCCAAGCTAAAGACCGCATACCTTCATGTGTGTACTGTAAAATCATATAATTGTAAAGGAAAAACATCTTTTCCTGCAATGGACAGTATAGCAAAATCCTTATTCCTCTTCTCGATACTTCTCTTTACTGTAGACAATATATACCCTTTTCAGCTTTCCGTATGTATAACTTGAACCAAAAGTTCTCAAAAAATCTATACCCATATTCAAAGTGAGGGGAAAACCCAGCTTCAGTATGGAAAAGACCCCGTCATCTTGATATGATCAAGAGTGCTTCTCAAGCCGTAACGCTCAACGGCTCGCATGCCTGCTCGAAACCCATCTCCATAAGCCACAGAAGAATCTGTTTCAATTTGGTGCTTGAAGAACTCGCCAAGTCTTTTTTCAAATTCCGTCTTTGCACCCTTTTTCGATGAAGAAGATGTTGAAGACGATGATGACGATGCATCTGAGGTGGTTGCCATGGTACCAGAACCTGATGTGATTTCTGACTCAAGCCAAAGATGAGCTAGAACCTGACAGATGCCTTCTTCAACCTCTGGACTCAGGGTTCGGTATCCTACCCAAAAAAAAAGGTGTTAAGATAGTAAATACTGCCGTTCTTCAAACACATTCAATGATATCGAAGAATGAAGAGGATGCTGCAAACAACACAACCAGAATACCTTTAAGTCGGAGGTAAGCATGCATCATCTCATGAGCCAAAATCGAGCCAGTTAACAGCCTGCATGCAATTAAATAAATGAAAATTAAAACGTGCATGCATTCTGATGGATTGGTAGTAGAATCAACGTTCGTCAAAGGGAAACCACACCAATTGTAATTACTTTGTTAAATAATGAGAAAAAAATCACCTTGGCAGCCCGTACAGTATAAGAATTGCAGTCACTTCACACCGTCGAACGAGTTTGTATGGTCCTGTGATCATATCTATGATTCTGTTGCCTGGTCCAATTATTGGCCTTTTTAATATCTGGAAAATATCATTATTTTATTTATGTTTAATCACAAGTGACCTTGAAGCTCACAAATTCAGTAGACCAATTAAGCAAAACAAGGAAATGTTTTAAGATCACATACAGTTCTGACAATCTGCTCCTCAGATAGGCAGAGGCCTCTGGTTTCAGGAAGGTGGTGCACCTAATCAACGAGAGTACATTAGATATATGTTATATATACCGCACAATAAAGGATAGAATGTCACTTACAGATTTCTCTGCTTCCATGGCTTCATTTAAAGCTTGTCGCTCTACCAAAAGCAAGGGAACTTGTTGTTCTACTTTCATGTTCATACCCTCATAAAATTCTTGAATATCAATGTATAGTGGCTGGCATTCATTGGTCTCCATAATAGCAGTATGCAGACACTCCAAGCAGAGTCTCCGGCCATCATCTAATGTTATGTATTGACTGTCCTTTGGCTATGGTTGACAAGAAAACAATAAAAGAAGGAAATGTCATTGGAATAGCCAAAGTCAGGAAGATGTGCACATAGGTGGCACAAGATAATATAATTCATCAAATTCACAGGTAAATTTCTGAAAAGAGGCAAATGCAGCTGTTGGAGTATTTGAAATAGCATTTGGGATCAGCATTTAATTTTTTATATATCCATCAATATATATATATAATTGTACATAAACATAACACTAACCTCCATTCGTTCACAACTGCAGCACCTAGGTGTACCATCGTTTTCATGGGAAGGACAATACTTCTGCATCCAGAAAGGATGGGCCCGGTATTCAATGAGGCCACTTTTATTTGTGGGAATCTGGTTACCAAAATTCCATCAGCAATAAGAATAATCCAATGGATAATCATGATTATTTACTACTAAATTTTCAAGCTCATTGATCAAATCAAAGTAAAGAGTGCTTACAAAGCTACTGCAAACATCACATTTAGGATGGAAACACTCCTTGTAGCAAGGCCTGTGGTACGCATGGTTTTCATGAACAGCAAACTTACAAAAAGAAAGACCGATGTTAATTATCTTGCGAAGTTGAAGAATGTTAGGTCAGGAACGTTCTATTGTATACCTCATACTCTGATATTGGTCTATCGCAAGCATAACACCTAAAGCACTCGGGGTGCCAGACAGAGTCCATACAACTGAGAAACCGACCACGACCAATTGGACTTTTGCATCCAGCACAAACCCTACAGAAGGCAGTGGTGCAACCAGATACACAAAAATTACAGACCAGAAAAAGCTAAATCAGAGAAAGAGAGAAAAATCAGATAATAAGGTTCTCCATCACACTAGAACAAGGCTCAGACAAATTGATCCATATTGCATATCCAGTCAAGATAATCCTTTAGTATTAGATGTAGACAATTCTGAGCCATATTATCCTTCTGTATCTAGCCTTCTATGAATACTGGCTCATTATGTAATATATATCTCGCTCGGGTAGCCTTTGGAATATCTGAGTTTGCAGTTGTGTCATGTTTCCAGAACAAATGGTGCTTCTAAAAACTCAAACCGTAGCCCTACCCTAGAATCCAAAGTCAGAGTTGTTTTTTCATTGCCATATGTGAGAAACCAACAAGCTAATGCGAGGGATCCAAGTCTAACACATCTGATGCCTAATGTTCCAGGGACCTCCAAGCAGAGTGTGTTTATGCTTATTAGTATTTTTAAAAGGTAAATAACAAAGAAATTTGTGCTGATTAGATTGTAGGATATGCAAGGTGGCAGAAGCAACTAGCGAAGCATCCATAATGTACTGTACCATTACGAGAAATACCTCAAGCCACTTGAGGGGAAAATATTTGAGGGCAAGCTACTTGCTGGAGCACTTTCTGGGTGAACATCTTCAATTGGAATGTCCTGACGAGGAGGTCCATCATTCATACTTTCTTGCAGAGCCCGTGCAAGCTGTTCATCTTCATCTAGGTCATGACCAGTATCTGGTACATTATTATGACACAAAGCATTACAATTCATGGTTCTGACCAACAGTACTCATTTGTTAAACAAGAACTGCTATTTGCAATTCTTTGGTAAGTACTCAAGAATCAAATTTAATATTACAGGAATACCCTGTCTAATAAAGTTGTGTTATTTTTTTGAACGACAAAGTTGTGTTATTTTTGGTCCCTAACTTGAGAAATGAGAGCTCAATATTTTATCCCTGAACTTGCATATGTGGTCAAGGCATGCACAAGCAATATTTGGGTTGCTTATTTGACTTTGCAGTCATAATGTGAAATTAATGAACAATTATCTGAATGAATATTCGAAAATGAGGTCCATCATTCATACTTTCTTGCAGAGCCCGTGCAAGCTGTTCATCTTCATCTAAATGATGCCCGGTATCTGGTTCATAATTAAAATAAAAACATGACAGCATTAGAATTCATATTTCTGACTATCCGTGCTTATATGAATATGCTTTTCCTCAAACACCTTATAAAAACCAGCTGCCTGGTATTTCTGGTAATTACTAGAGAAGAAACTTAATACCTATAGGAAAAAACTGTCCAAAAATGAGCTGTGTTGTTTTTAGTCCTGAACATAAGGATTACATATGTAGTACCTGAACTTGTATATTAATCCGTAATTAGAGATGACATGCTATTTCAGGTTGCTAATTTTTTCCTCAAATGTTCAGGTTGATAATTTGACTTTGCAGCTAGCATGTGAAATTAGTGAAGAGCTAGCCTTTTGAATTTAAATGGAACTATGATGTCTTTTAAAGTGTTTTACTAGTTTTGAATTAGTATTGCTTCACAGAGGATATCATCAAGCATTACCATTATTAGAGCAAAGTGCTTCGGCATCACTGGTTGCTAAGTTACAGCAGGTTTCAGAACTGTTCCCTCTAACTTATAACAGTTTAGCAAATCTGAAAGTTTAGTCTCAAGTTAAAAGACGCAACTAAACCACAAAAGTTTAGGAATTAGATATGCAATCTATTTGTCCCTAAATTGAGATAGCCAAAACATGCAAATATGTGGCAGAGCACTACAAACCAATGGTCTTTCCCTTCCTTTGATCTTCCTCTGATAAGGATAAGGCAATAGCATGATCCATGTCTTCATCCTCATTTCCATGTGCACCCTACAGTAAATTTTAATTATATACCAAAAAATAAGCAGGGAATAATTAAGTATGCAAAAAGCACATCCAGTTCTATTGCTTTCCTCTCAGGAATGAGGAACATGAAACATGTTGTGAGTCCTGATATATACATTAAAAATATCGTGGGTCCTCATTAGTCAAGCACAGATTGGTAAGCTGTTCACTACTTATATTTTTCCAGGCAGGCATACCAACAATATACTTTAATCAACACTATTTATTAGAAATAGGGAAGGACCCATTTCAAATTGAGTAAACAAATACGGCAACTGCACTGAGCAACTGATAGTATATAATATTGGGGAACACATTTTGATGCATTATGATTCTCTTCTTCATTTTTTATAGTAGGTTTTACTTAAACTAACTAATTTGCATCAGTAAAGATAAAGATTAAGAGGATAAGGTGCAACTGAGCAGTACATATGATTTAGTGTGCTGAGTTGAATAGCCTTCATGGGAGTTCCCGTTGTAGTGTCCTCTTGAAACTCTATTTACTGGACCTTTAAATATTTTACTCAACCAACCCATGTTTACAGTTTGGAGAGGGACAATATCCTTCTTCCTGCACTGCAAAACAAGATGCATTTAGAATCATATTTGTAGAAAATGTGTGAATATGAGCCCTTCACATTTAAACAAGGCAATTGAGGGCCTCTATATCACACTCTAGTATTTCTTATGTAGCAGTTGACCCTTAAATGTTAGTGCTACTGCTACATCCAATAGAAATCCCTCTCCACTATTAGTCCCTACCCTGTACCAAACACACATGAACACCTTCACTACCAGCTCTTTGCTTGCCTCTCCCCTAGATCCCCTGTGGCCTTGAAACTGGAATCAATACGAAAGAAATCTAAAAACATTCAATGCTTGGAAATATAAGCACATCCAGCAAAACAGGCATTGAGCTTTGCTGAAGGTATGATGCGGGGCACCAGTGACACATGCTAAGCAAAAGATGAAGGTAAAAGAATCTTCAAGCACATTACCAAGCTAGAAATTCCATGTGGCCCCCAAAAATTTCATCGACGGATGTATAGCAGTTCTGTCTTCCTTACTACTTTTGCAATGCATGTTTCCGTATTCCAATAGCAAGCACAGACCTCAGAGGTGAAGGTGAAGGCTCATGAATTTTCAATAGTCAAGCACATTCATAGGTTATAAATTAAGCCATACACCTTAAAAATTATGATTCCACAAATGTATAGCAATTATATCTCCATATTAGTTGTGTAATGTGGATTCCCACAGTAAGCATTGATGCAGACTGCTGGAGATACCACAATGTTTCTAGCATTAAGCACTCCTAAAATTTTGTCGGTACTTAAAACAATTTACAGAGTGCTATTTGCTTTGAAAGTGAATATTATCAGGCCACTGTCGGTACTGCACTCTACAATACTTTAAATGGTGGAATAAAAAAAAATACGCTTGTGTGCCACCACATTGATGAAATATTGATGATTCTGTATGCATGCCATTCAGAATGCAAAATGCACACAAGTAACCCCAAAGAACAACCTCTATAGACCAATGGAAAGACAACTGAAGATTTCAAGGACAAACTATCAGAAAGACTCGTAGTTGCATTTGAACAAGAGTAAGATAGGCAAGTGGCTTGTTATGTAAGCTACAATGAAGAGACCAGCAATTGATCACCTACATGGATATGTATGCCGCTTATCTTCCCATGAGCTCATACAAGTTATTTATGGTCTGGATCCTCAAACCAAAAGTATCCAAATTCAACAAAATGGCTTAACATGTCTCTTCGATTACAAGACATGAAATTGTCCTTTTGAGAACCTCACAAACAAAAACTATATATGCAGCCCTGCATATACGAAAAAAAATTCAAGCCCTGTGGAAATCACTGGCTACCAAACAGTAGAGAGAATCAGGGCAAGCTGTCACGGTATGATGAATCCAAAGTTCGGTAGCCAGTACTAAAAGAAGCAGCAGAGAGAAGTGCGCCATCATAGGAGAAAGAGACTACAGAATAAATTAAAACAGATCACGTCATTATCTTATCCTTACCTCGGGAAGCCTGGAAACGATAGGGAGGACCTTGAATTCAGAGAAAAGCAGATAAAATTTCCATGAAGCGAATCAAGAGTTCAAGACAACCCAACTCTGACGCCTAGTTCCTTGATCCCAGCACCGGAGGGTACAGAATTTTGACTGGAAGAACAGCAGGGACCGCGTGGAGGTCACTGGGGAGTAGGCACAAACCCCACCTTATGTCCCCAATCAGGAAATCACCACACTTCCAGCTCCTGCACCAGAACAGAAAGAAACCATTATGGCAGCCCCAGTCCCCACAAAGCATCGAAGTACAGAGCCCACAGTTCAGCAACCACAAAAAGACATCAGCTACCAAACTAACTTGAGTACCGGTGAAGCTAGTAAAGTAACACAGAAACAAGCCAAGAAGGCCACTGTAATTCAAGTAAAATAAGAAGAGCAGAAGACTGACCAATTCAGAGCCTACGAATTCAGCAAAGATCGCCCTGCTTCTTGCTCTCGGAATCTTGGTTTTCCCTCTTGAAAGATCCGACGGATAGTCTTGGTTTCCTTGCAGCAGAAAGGCCGGCCGGCCGGCCGCAGATAGACGAAACGGGGAGGCGACAGAAAAGAAGCTCGACGAAACGGGGAGAAATGATGGAAGAAAAGAAGCGACGAAAGCGTGACATGGACGGGAAGGGGAGGTGCAGGTGCAGCAAAGGAATAGAGTAGGGAGAATTTGAAAAAAAAAAACACACACACAACGAGTTGAGGTTGACATCTCTGTTCAATCCCACTGTCACTCGCCAACCGCCCGCCCGCGTCGCTGTCGCGGCGACGTCGACACCCACCCCTACGCGCGGCCCCGGAGGGAGGGGGAGGGGGAGGGGGAGGGGGAGGGGGGAGGAGGAGTCCCACGTGGGGCTGAGGCTGGCGAGGAGGCGCGGCGACGTCTGGCGCACGCATTCCGTCGAGCGCCCTGCCTGCGCGCGCAGGAAATTCCCTGGCAGTTGGGCTCGGACCTTGGAGCGGGCGGTTGAGGGGTGGGAGCTGGAGAGAGAGGAGTGGGGTGCGAGGTCGCTACCAGAGTCAATGGCAGTGCTGGCCAGGCTGTTTTTACACCAAAGTCCTTTATGTTTATGGTTTTGTAAATCCAATGTGATCAGTATATTGCTTAGGCCTTGTTTAGATTTTTTTTTGGATTTTGATACTGTAGTATTTTCTTTAGTAATTATTATCTAATCGTAGACTAACTAAGTTTAAAAGATTCATGTCGTAAATTACAGGCAAACTATATAATTAGTTATTTTTTATTTATATTTAATGCTTCATGCATATACCACAAGATGAGAAATCTTAAAAAGTTTTTTGATTTTGGGGTGAACTAACTGGGCCCTATTTATTTATTGCACTGATAAACTTGAATTACACAAAGTCCCAAAAGATTGCACTCAGTAGATATTCCAGTGCACACAATTGCATACAACCAGGATAGACCCGGGGCCCGACGACCGCTGCGACCCTGAATCTAACAAGCGTGGGGAAGTAGTGAAGGACATTGCACGTCTACACCACAACTGCGTCTCATGTCTATATAACTTTTATTAGTAGGCTTTACTAAATCAATCACTCGATTTGCTACTTCTTAAGTCTCACAGAGTGATAGGCATATGGTAAAAACTTATAGACTTGTTTGTTTTCCAGCTGACAACATTTTTTTAAAAAATGCTTTGTTTATATAAGGTTGATATTCCAACATATTTGCTTCATCTTGTTAAGACTAAGGAAACCTTAGCACAAACTTTTGAGTTATTGACGTGTTCATGATGTAATTCACATGAGTGGTCAATATATTTATGTAAACTTAATTATTCACCATTGTTATATTCGCCTAGGCTCTAGAAAATTTCTAGGTCCGT
>Ga0182004_10003599_pt1 | contig 12349 bp, 9 predicted proteins | sample Sormic07211540_1_FD_120479 | JGI IMG/M metagenome (GOLD analysis project Ga0182004, IMG submission 120479) | Endophyte microbial communities from Sorghum bicolor roots, Mead, Nebraska, USA - 072115-40_1 MetaG | ecosystem: Host-associated > Plants > Roots > Unclassified | place: USA: Nebraska... | reverse complement strand
TGGGATCTATACTATCTAGTTGTTATACTTGCGGAGTTCGTCTTGGACTCACTCTTGCTATCTCCCCCACACCTCAGGAGAAGTATTGGGCTTGTGATCAACCAGTCAGTTGGATCCTGTAGAATGAAGTTAATACCCGAAGTATGGAGTTATCTTCCGTGGTTTGCTGCTTAAGGTTGTTTCTGATTTATTGTGTACGTTATATAATTTATGCGTTGTCTTTTGATATTACCCCTTATTTGTAGCTATATGTGAGGTTTGTCTTCTAAAACTCACATATGATGCATAACTGATTTTGTCCTTAAAATCGGGTATTACATGACATAGCTCATAGCCTCTCAACCGACCAGCTAGGTTTGGATGCCATGGTGGAGGTAAAGTAATGGCTTGCTGAGGAGCTTCTGCGGGTCACTAGTGCTCCATGCTAAAAATGCTAATATAAAGAGACATATGAGAGTAAAATAGAAAAAGAAAAAGATAGTAAGATCGATGAAGGAAAAAAAGTTATGGTATCCTAGAGCTTTTAATCTATATATGGAACTAAACTTTTTATCGTCTAAGACCACCATGAATATATTGTATTGGGCGTGGTCTGAGCTTGCATGTTGTATGTCATAGTTTCATGGCTTTGTATAACATATTAGTCTTATAAATTATCCACAAGTATATTATCGACATTAATGGTGAAAATTGCAAATGCAAGGTACAAAAGGAATCATTTACTCTTATAAAGTTAAATCTCACTACATGATTTCTCTCTTCATACAAGGTGTTCATATCATTCCTTACCAAGTGACCCACTAAATATTCTATCTCTTCATGCAAGGTGTCCACATCATTCTCCACTAAGTCCATGTCACATCCCATATTAATTACAAAAAATAGCCATGTCATCTATCTCATGTGAAATACTTTAAATCTTTAATCTATTAACATATAAGTCATATACATACACTATTTGTTTCATCACCTATTTCTCTATAATGTAATCGAATATTAGTTTTTTCTTCTATTAGCTTAGCAATTTTTTACTAGATCTGATACAATAGAATACATGCAAGTCAAATTTATATATATGTATACATAATATACTAACTATATTAATGCTATGTGTATAATGATTTAATTTTAAGAAAATCTCAGCAACGTGTGGAAAATTCACCTAGTATTTAATAATTTCAAATCAAGTATAGGAAATAATTAAACTTTTAGCAAACTCCTAAACATAGACAACTGCATGCGGCGAAAACGCCTGGATGTGCAGAACAAACCATGCATGGATGATGCCCCGCCCATCCCTCCTCTCTCTCCCCCCATTTGACGACAAAACAGGAGGCATCTCTACTCGACAGGAGCAAAATGGCTTCGGATCCGGATGATGGAGGCGAGGTGCCTCCGGCAGAGGCTACATCACCGGCGGAGGCGGATCCATCGGCAGAGGCAGAGGTGACTGCGCCAGAGAACGAGCCGGTGAAGGCGAGCGGTGGCAGCATCGTCCCAGCGGCGGGCGCTGAGTCGTCTCACCCAGAGGGACTCTCCCTTAATTATGAGGTCAGAAATAATCTGACACTTGTTTTTCTTTTTTAATTTTGGTTAGTTCTGTTTGGTTGGCCTGATCACTGAGGCGTTTCTTGGATGATGAGAATCGCAAACAAAATTTGTCGGCGCTGGAACTTCCCGCGAAATGTGATTTTAGTGAAACTTGAAGGCATCATCACCATTTACCATGACTTGTCAATTGTCATGTAATTTCCTACTCAAAATCCATACACCAATTACACGATATGAATGCCTTCAGAAACTCTCCTTACTATCCTTACTCAAGGTGATAACTGACATGTACAATATGCTAAAGATAATTAAAAAAATTATCATTGCTTTCATGCAATTTTGTATTATATGTTTGATTTAGTACTAGGTGTACGTGCTCTCTAACCTATGAAGATTCTTCAGTGTATCCCAGCTTTTGTACTTGATGTTTCTTTGGTTCCTGAGGCTGAGTTTATCCAAATGTATATTGATAATAGGAGGCAAGAGCTCTCCTTGGAAGATTGGAATTTCAGAAAGGAAATGTGGAAGTTGCCCTTCGTGTATTTGACGGAATTGACCTTCAAGCTGCAATTCAGCAGTTCCAACCATCCCTTTCTAAGACACCATCGAAGAAAGGGCGGACAAAATCAGAATTACCAAGTTCTGTCACACAAAATAATCAAAATAATCCTGCTAGCCTTGTTCTCGAAGCCATTTACTTGAAATCATTGTCCCTTCAAAAGCTAGGGAAATCGACAGGTACAAATCACTACATATCACTGGACAACTTCTTTCTTATGCTTCTTATATGAACTCTCTGATGACTAATGCAAAAACTTCTGGAATGAGCAGAAGCTGCTAACCAGTGCAAAAGTGTACTTGATTCCGTTGAAAGTATTTTCCAGAATGGTACGCCTGATATCGAACAAAAGTTACAAGAAACTATCAATAAATCCGTAGAACTGCTTCCTGAAGCCTGGAAACACGCTGGCTCCTACCAGGAAGCATTAGCTTCTTACCGACGAGCTCTTCTTAGTCCATGGAATCTTGATGATGAAAGTCGGACTAGGATTCAAAAGAGATATGCGTCTTTTCTGTTGTACAGCAATATAGATTGGAGCCCTCCCAGCATGGCTCAACAAGTTGAAGGTTCTTTTGTTCCAAAGAATAATTTCGAAGAAGCTCTTCTACTTTTGATGGTAGTACTTAGGAATTGGTACCAGGGGAAGACCCATTGGGATCCTTCAGTGATGGAACATTTAACCTATGCCTTGTCTCTTTGTGGTGAACCACTGCTTCTTGCAAAACAACTTGAAGAGGTTTTACCTGGAATATATCCTCGCACCGAGAGATGGGCCACACTAGCACTTTGCTACTATGTAGCTGGTCAGAAAGATATCGCACTGAATTTTTTGAGAAAGTCTTTAAACAAGCTTGAGAATCCAAATGACATACATGCTTTATTATTAGCTGCTAAGATATGCAGTAAGGACCACCATCTCTCTTCTGAGGGTGTTGAATATGCAAGAAGAGTAATCGCACTTGCTGGATCATCAGATTCTCATCTGAAGAGCGTTGGCCTCCATTTCTTAGGAAGCTGTCTAGGTAATAAGTCCAAGGTTGTTTCATCAGACTACCAAAGATCTCTATTGCAGACAGAAACTCTGAAGTCACTTACAGAGTCGATTAGTCTTAACCGCTACAACGTAGACCTAATATTTGACATGGGAGTTGAATATGCTGAGCAAAGGAACATGAATGCTGCCCTGAGATGTGCCAAGGAGTTTATAGAAGCAACTGGTGGGTCGATTTCGAAAGGCTGGAGGCTGCTAGCATTGGTTCTTTCTGCACAACAGAGATTTACAGAAGCAGAAGTCGCAACAGATGCTGCCTTAGATGAGACTGCAAAGTTGGATCAAGGATCTTTACTTAGGGTAAAGGCCAAGCTGAAGGTTGCTCAGTCATCGCCCATGGAAGCAGTGGAAGCATACCGTGCTCTTCTGGCTCTCGTTCAGGCCCAAAAGAATTCCTCTGCATCTTGCAAGAACGCTATAGAGGTATGTATATTGGTTCAACGCACACAAGTATCAAACTGATTTACTAGTAATCAGAAAAGAACATCTAATTGTATCTAGAAAATATCTGATTATACAATATCTTAAAATTTGTCTTGGAAGTTTTCCCATTCACTCTTCACTCATTATTCAGGACACGGATGGTAGTGTCACTGAGTTTGAAATCTGGCAAGGTCTTGCTAATTTGTACTCCAGTCTCTCGTACTGGAGAGATGCTGAGATATGTTTGAAGAAGGCTAAGGCACTGAAGTCGTACTCGGCTGCAACACTCCATGCAGAAGGTGAGGCAAAATTCATTACTACATTACATACCCTTATGCTAGTGACCATGCACCATCTCTCTTTAACATGGACATTAATTTTCACTGAGCATATCCATGTTATTTATATGTACTCATCCGTGCAGGCTACATGCATCAGGCGCGAGACCAAACAAAGGATGCACTGGCCGCCTACGTCAACGCGTTCTCGACTGAGCTTGAACATGTGCCGTCGAAGGTGGCCATCGGCGCAATGCTCTCCAAGCAAGGGCCCAGGTTTCTGCCGGCAGCGAGGTGCTTCCTCTCGGATGCCCTAAGAGTCGAGCCTACAAATCGGATGGCTTGGCTTTACTTGGGAAAAGTGCATAGGTCTGATGGGAGAATCTCTGACGCTGCCGACTGCTTCCAAGCAGCGGTGATGCTAGAGGAATCGGATCCAGTGGAGAGTTTCAGTTCACTCTCATGAGAGATGCATGCATGTAGCCACGGCACGAAGCTCCCTAGCTCGAGCTCCATGTGGATTCCTTCCCTCTTTTCTCCCTTTGCTTATTAGAAGAAGGGAATTATTATATTTCATTATCTATTTTATATAATAGTAACCCTTTGCTGACCATTAAAAACATAACAAAATTCTGCATTTCATTTCTCACTTTCGTTGTATAAGTAAATTGTTGCTCCCTTTTCTTTATGATGATTGCATCAGCTGTAAGACTAATTTATACAGATGTAGCTAGGTTGCATTATCTATTTGCTTGCCATTCTATTTTATATAATAATAATAATCCCTTGTTGACCATTAAATTAAAGAACAATATTGCAAAGTTGTATTTCATTGCTCACTTTTGTTGTATAAATAATTGTTGCTCCCCATTTTTTTTAATGACGACTGCATCAACTGTAAGACTAATTTCGTTACAACAGAAACTACGTACTCAGTATGAATATTCAGAGTGCTACTGATTTCAACAAATTTTTGCTGTACTTTTTTTACCTACGCTTATTTTTGTTAAATTATATATCGACTAACCACACTAGCTGAGAAAAGCTGCAATATCTGTCCTTTGCATCATCGGGTTTGGTTAGCTCTTTTTTTTTTTTTGAGAAATGGTTTGGTTAGCTCTTTTTTTTTTTGAGAAATGCATTGACCCAAATCACGCACATGCTTAGCGACTTTACGAATGCTTACATTTTGCAGACAAGTTTTCTTGAGTAAACTAATAAAAATGGTGTCGCATAGAAGCTTGGACAATTTGTATTATTAGCTAGCCCAAATGTGCTACTATAAGACCAGCAAACCATGTGCTACTAGAAAAGACCAGCAAACCACGTATAGCCAATAAAGCAGCAGATGTCCAATTAACCAACTTGAGGCCCTTAATTAGAGATGGGCTTAGTCCACATGGCTCTCAGATCTTGGCCAGTTCGTGGGCCATTGACTGTTGAGACGACTACGAGTGAATGGTCTATCTACCTCAATTTTTACGAAAATCTATTTTTCTCTTTAAACTTGAAAATAAGATAAAATACCTCCTTTAACTTTGAAAACCATTCATCTGACCTTATAAACAGTTTGAAAGGTGGTTTTGTCTTTTTCTTTTTTATTTATTTCAACTAAATCTTTGAAAAATCATAGGACACCACAGAATAATCATAAAAATAGAAAAAATCTATTTTTCATGGACTCCACATGAGTAGATCTACACAACGAATATATAATACAATATACTTTAGTACAAAGTTTTTGTTGTAGCTTTAAATCTATGCTTTTCTGTAATTAATTGAAATAATTCATAAATGCAGTTTTTAGGTCCAATTGGGGTAAACTTTTTTTGGTAGAATAAATATTGTATGCTTAAGCTGTAGTAAAAATTTCATACTCATTGAACCATGTATAACTTAGTTATAGATTTTATTTAGGTTTATGCTTGTTAAATATAAATAAATCTATAACTAAGTTATACATGATCCAATGAGTATGAAAATTTTATTATAGCTCAATGATAAAATAATTAGCCCACCATAAAAATTGCATCACAATTGGACCATAGAAACTGCAGCTATGAATTATTCCAATTAATTAAAGAAAAAACATAGATCGAAAGCCAAAGCAAAAACTTTGTACTAAAGCATACCATATTATAATATTCATTGTGTAAATCTACTCATGTAGAGTCCAACAAAATTAGAATTTTTATTTTATATTTTTTTCTTTAATTTACTATAATTTTTTTAAAAATTCAACTGAAATAAATAAAAAATGAAAAGAATAAAAACGCCTTCAAAACTGCTTATAACATGGCCCGGGAGGTAAGATGAACGGTTTTAAAAGTTGAAGAAAGTGTTCTATCTGGTTTTGGAGTTAGGAAAAATGATCGTTTGTGAAAGTTAAGTGAGGTAACGTTGACTTTTTCCCCATAGAAAAGACCGCAGTCTGCTTCTAGTTGGGGTCTTGGAGACCAGTGAGCCCGGCGGAGGCCCATTTCTTTTTAGTATACCATTTCGATGCCAACCAAATTGTTGATGGCATTTGTATTTTTTATGAAATTCAACAAAAGGGTTTTATTCTGCTAAAGAAAGACCAATGCAATTTGCTTTTGATTTCATTTGACACTGAAAAAAGTGAAACTGTATACCAAACAAAAGTGAGCACCGATTTCCTTGAAAAGTTATACTGTGCAAGCCCTTTTTAGCTAGCAGTTCCTTTGTACCTACGGAAGAAACATGATCTTTGTTATTAACATTTCCTCTCTCTTTCTCTATGCAAAATCAAACAAAAAGTTACAAACAAGGAAACTGCGCCACTCTCTTTTTTCAGCAAGGGAACGCAACCGCAGTTCTCCCTCTCATCCTTGAGAATCTATGAAGTCCCGATCCCCTCTTTCCAGGCAAGAATGAAATTGGATGTCTCAGTCTCAACCCATAATGTGAAATGACCAAGATTTAGAAAGAATTCTACTAGCTGAAAGAGGCTTTTCAGGTGGGTGCCGATCAATACAATAAGCCAGTAGCGGATCTAGAAATCGATCATGAGAGGGGCTAAACTATATATAACACTGAGATAAATATCAAAATTCTTTATCAATGTCATACTAACAATTAACAAAGCATAAACACTACACAAGTGCAACACATGTATATAGTATGAATGCAAAAAATAAATAATCCTTTGTTTTTTCTTAATTATTAATGATCTAGACAAACGTATTCATGAAGCATGAAGATATTGACAATTGAGTCAAGTGCTGCAGACAACAAAAATAGTGGAGAGCTCAGGCTTTCAAGTTTGAGAACCAATCGATGCAGAGGGCTGCTATCTTTACGGTGCATGTCTGTGTTGTTGTTGGGCTATAACTAAAGAGGTGTATTTAGTGTTTTTAGGAAGAAGTCCACTTTAAGTCTCTCAACTTTTGCGAAAATCTACTTTTTATTCCTGAACTTTAAAACCGGGTAAAATACATCCCTCAACTTTTCAAACCATGCATATTACGTCCCTGACATGGTAATGAGCGGTTTTGAAGGCAATTTTGTTTTTTCATTTTTATTTATTTCGGCTGAATATTTGTAAAATTATAGTAAATCACATAAATTCATAAAATAGTAAATCTGATTTTGTTGCACTCCAGATAAGTAGATCTACACAGTGAACATATAATATGGTATGCTTTAGTACAAAGTTTTTGTTGTAGCTTTAGATCTGTGTTTTTCTATAATTAATTAGAATAATTCATAGCTATAATTTGTATAGTCCAATTGTGGTGATTTTTTTTATGTTGGGCTAATTATTATATGTGTTAAACTGTGGTAAAAATTTCATACTCATTAGATCATGTGTAACTTAGTTATAGATTTATTAAGATTTAACAAGCATAAACCTAAATAAATCTATAACTAAGTAATACATGATCCAATGAGTATAAATTTTTTACTACAACTCAAGCATAGAATAATTAGCCCACCATATAAATTTTATCACAATTGGACCATAGAAACTTTAGCTATAATTAGTCTAATTAATTACATAAAAGCATAGATCTAATGCTGCATCAAAAAATTTGTACTAAAACAGACTATATTATATATTCAATGTGTAGATCTACTCATTTGAAGTCTAAGAAAATTTACTTTTCTATTTTATGATTTTTATGTGATTTACTGTGTTTTTTTCAAAAATTCAGCCGAAATAAATAAAAAGAAAAAGACAAAACCGCATTCAAAACCAGGTCAGGGATGTAATGTGCACGATTTTAAAAGTTGAGGGATGTATTTTATCCGGTTTTAGAGTTCAGGAACGAAAATCAGACTTTTGTAAAAGTTGAGAAACTTAAAGTGTACTTTTTCCGTGTTTTTATGAGCTCGCTCCGGACTGCAGCCCACCCAGTCCCACCCAGCCCAGGATGTAGATTCGCCCCTGCAATAAGCCAAACTCTGTTTTTCTGTTTTCTTTATAGACTTACTTGCTCTTGATTCTTGAATGACACTTCATCTCACAGTAATTGTTCTTTTTTAAATTTTCATGTTACAAAATTTGTTTACAGGATTTTTTAAGTTCCATTCTGTTTATAGTCTTCAAGAGACAAACTGATTTATTCGAGGTTTGGCCGTTTGGGCATACATATTGCGTTCTCAAGTTTGGGTGAGAGAAAGTGCAATTGTTGGAAAAGTTGTACTTGTACTTGCAGATATATTCAGGGCAGGGCTAGACATATATAGGTGTATTCTTGATAAGGAGAACGGGAAAACCCATAATGAAGTAGGTATAGTACTTTATTGCAGACAACGACAATAGTGTACCTTGCAAAAAAAAAAGTCTCTCCAAGCTTTGTTTGTTTAAAAAAAAAACTAAAATCAACCGGATACTAGAACATTAAGGGACCATTTGCATCCTTTCATTTTTAAGGAACTAGGAGGATTTTTCGCTCGTTGCTGCGGGTATGAAAGAAATATAAATATGGCCTCTCAGTAGTCTATTGAGTCATCTATATATAACTTGACCATTAGCAATCATTTTTCGAAGAGGAAGAGAGGAAGTCACGTGAGAGAATAATGCTAGGAGTATGAGTGCATGGTCATGTGTAGATATTAGTAAAACCATTTATGAGTGGACATTTAATTGCATGCGACAGCAGAAGGAGTGGATGATGATGTGGCGCAAGGAGGTGCAAAATAATTAGCTAAGTGGGGTTTGTCTTTATAGGATATATAGATATAGATTAGAATCTACTTAAATAGATTAGACTATTTGGCTTGAGATTTGACATTTCACAAAACTTTCCTAAATTCACATATGAGCCTATCTCAAATTCATAGGGTGAGAGATGGAAATTCTATGTATCACTATGCTATATTTTTACTCTCCATCTTATAGCACGTTCTTCAACTTACTTTCGTACAGTAGAAATATAACATATAAGTATCTATATTGTATGGCTAACAATCTATGTCTAAATTATAATTATCAGAATAAATTCAATTCAAAGGATCCAAACAGAGCTAAGTAATGTTCAGGTGTATGTTTGAGTTTCTATTTACCTTAATATTTGTTTTTTAAAGACTTGAGGCTGGAATTATAATAATGAAAATGCATTTATAGTATTGTTAGTTATGAAAATGCATTTATAGTATATCTAATGAAACTCATTCCATATTATAAATATTATTATTATTTTCTAGTTTCTACAAAGTCGCTTATATTTTAGGATAATTGGAATAGCTAGCTAGCTAGCTTGGTGCGACCTTTTTTTCCATGGAAAGAGGTGCATCTATTTAGGAAGCAAAGGAACAATAATAATGCAGCAAATTAAGCTTATAGGAATGGGATGCATTGAGCATTTGAGCTCATGAATAGACCTATATGTAAGTAATGATCTAGGCCGCAGGCCACACACATGCTTAGCGACTTTACACATGCAACAATGCAACATTGAGGTCATGAATCACGTGATGTGCTATGGCGCCGTGCCGACCGTCCGTTCCCCTCAACATGTGAAGAGGGCAACATGCATGGCGTTGCGTCTCATCAGTCATCAGATATGGGCCTTTTTTTCGTGGGCCATTGCGACGCTAGATGGGCTTTGAGGAACGGTTGGGGCCGGTGAGCCCGACGAAGGCTCGCTTATTTTTTTCTAGTACTGAAAAGTCAAAACTTTGCATACAAAAATAGCAACAGAACGTGATCTACAGTGTGGATGCCATATTCTTGCCAACACTATGTTATGTTTTCTCGAAGAATTCTTACTTGACATCTCCAATTTTAGCTAGTTCCAACTTTTCTTTTTTCACAGCAAGGTATAGGTACTCTAGGTCGTCGACGTACGACAAGCTCCTTTTGGCCGATATGACTGAACCGATTCTCTTAACCTTTCATTCGTGTCAACCACAGCCTCTACTCTAGAACATGCATGTCATGTGTGCACTAGCACTCCAAGCTAGTACTGTAGCTAGCAACGCCTAGGTGCGTGCCTCGGTTTCTTCTCGTCTACCCTTTAGGCTACTCCTACTACTAGCTAGAGCTAGCTAGTAGACAACACTAGAGATTGCTACGTCATCGGTCTATGTATGTTTGACAAAATTTCACAATCCACATATACCTTTCGACTATCGTTTTTGTCGATGGGGAAGCGTGCTATATATATACGGTGGTCCTGTCGACGACAGGGACCGATTAATCGCTCAAAACTACTCCATATATGCAGATATTGTGTACTGTTCTCGCTTCGTGAGAAGTCAGTTCTTATTAACTTTAACCAACTATATATATAATAAAAAATATTAATATTTATAATATATAATTAGTATTATTAGATATAGATCGTAAATAAAATATTATAATAAATTTATTTAGAGTTACAAATATTACACGTATTTTTTATAAGTTTAATTAAATTTGAAAAAGTTTGATCTGTACGTATCACATAACTTCGAGTCCGTTCGCTTGTTTTATAAGTTATATTTTTTTAGCCAAATAAATCAGCGAACGGTATTTTCAGCCATCTCATGGAGTTACGCACAGAAAAGCTAGCTAGGACACGGGAAATTTCGATTGTGCCTTTTTGGCGACGGCACCTGCACGAAGTCTTCATTCTATACTGCGCCTTTTGCCGCCACATAAGTCAACGTAACAGTAGGTGAAGCTTCACCTTCTTCCTGCTGGTGCCTGGTGGCAGCCTCAGCTAGCATCTCGTCACCAGGGATCGATCATCGATCTATATCGTCCGAGAAGAAAAAAGAGTGCATCAAATCAGTCGGCAAGATCTGCAGCAGCATCCATCCATTGAAATTATTGGCCGGATCGGAGCTAGCAAATGGATGATAGCTCCTCTCCCTTTCACCGGGCCCCTGTCCCTCTCTTGCATGCTGCTGCATGCTGTCATCACCTTGCATGCAGACAACCAACGTACGTACAGTATATATATAGAGGCATGCATGCATGCATGCATGCTTGTTAATTAATTTCAGATGATGCATGCATGTCATCACATGCAACTTGCGTGGAGTGCATCAAATTATTGGCCAAGAAGCTTAACTATACGAGAGCTAGCTAGCTCTAGCTAGGAATAAGCTAGCGTATATACTGGAGTACATGTGTGCTGTATTCCTGGTTGCATGCATGCAAATGGTCGACGTACGGCCGGCGCGTGGCTCGCTGGTCGCCATCATGCATCCTTGCCGATTCAACTATATATGTATTTGGTGGCCTCTCCCAATTACCAGACAGGGCGCTAGCTCAGCTAGATCCGGAGCAAAATCTTTTTCGACGGCAACAGCTGACGAAATAGGCTAGAACTAGGATGGATATATAGGGTCTTGATGGTTACGCAAAATGTAGATTTAATTAATTAAGAGAATGTGTCGCACTAGGGGGACGACATCATTGCACGTACATATATATATCGACCTCATGCTACAGTAGAACCGAATATATATAGTGGGGTGGCATGCATTAAAGTTTTGTTTCTGAAGTTCGTTCGTCTACGTATGTACTTATGTACGCACGTACGCACGATTCTAATCCAATTTCATATGTAGATATCCTTAATATATATTTCCTGAGCTAGATTAAATTATATCTGAGTCGATTCCTAGCTCGGTTTTTTTCCTCACTCTTAGACCTATTAAGTTCGTCTTGAGAAGTATACAAACACACATCTCAAAGTAGTTTCGCATTAAGATGTGTGTTTACACACTTTTCAAAGCGAATCCAATGGATAGAAGAGTGAGGACGCATGTCCTCAAAGGCAAAATAAACTTTACCTTGCTAAAATAGCAAAAGAAAACTTCCAAGTGCTTAATATACACAATATTTGTTCCAATAATTTATCCAAATTACATAAAACACAAAATGTAGTGCAATATCATGTTTTTTTTCTGCTAACTACTTAAGTCACTTGTATATGCAGTTGGCGTGTCAAATATATTCTCCCGTAGTAGGTGCAAAAACTAAAACACCATACATTTATCATTTATTAGGAAAACAGATGGAGTACT
>Ga0182004_10003598_pt1 | contig 12352 bp, 9 predicted proteins | sample Sormic07211540_1_FD_120479 | JGI IMG/M metagenome (GOLD analysis project Ga0182004, IMG submission 120479) | Endophyte microbial communities from Sorghum bicolor roots, Mead, Nebraska, USA - 072115-40_1 MetaG | ecosystem: Host-associated > Plants > Roots > Unclassified | place: USA: Nebraska... | reverse complement strand
TTTTTCCTATGGTATTGATTGCCAAAATACAAATCTAATCCACATTGGAGTTCTAATGCTCCATGAAGGTATGCTCCCGGTCAAGGTGTTGGGCTCACCGCAAAGACTTGTGCAACCAAGGAAAGTGGCATTAACCACTAAGTCTCACCATTGTCACCCATCTCTTCTAGTCACCTTGGCGCCATCAAATATGGAACTTCACCAAGTTAAGGAAGGGGTTTCCTTGGATTCCGTACATGGTTACCAAGATCTCAAGTGCTCTGCCTCACAAGATTACAAGGGTGCACAAGCCCAATCCCTCAACCTCTCAAGTTACAAGGCATCTCTCTCATAAAGATGAATACTATTAAGTCCTAATTCACTACATGAATTGTGATCAATATAGACTTGAGGGGGTGGATGGAGTATACAAACACCTGCAATAGCTTCTATCACCCTTAGGGCACTACAATAACATCAGGAAAGTGAGTAGGAACACATATATTTAGCTCGTGCATCATGGCTAGCCTTTGATTGAAATTCCGCTTTTCCATGCACCATCAAACGCCCTGATGCTTTGCTTTTCCCTACCGCTAGACTACCCAATGCAACTAGCATTTCATTTGACTGTTGGTTGGCATTTGGTGCTTCAATTTGTCCCTGTCGGACCATATTGTGTAGAAACACACTGTGACATGCATATTGTATAACATTAGACAATCTGTTTGGATGCTCCTCATAGACCTCTAGATATGTCACTAAGCGATCTACTGCTGGTCGGCTCCTTCACTAGTGTCATAGGATTTAGCGTTTGACAATAAATCAATGTTTTGCACATAGAGAACCAGAGGATGAGCACATAGATTTATACTAGTTTAGGTATAAGGCACCCTATGTCTAGTGGATAATAGCCTTCTCTATGTGTCATGCGCCAGGTCACAAGGGTGTTATGTTGATAAGAGCCAAGAACTCAAGGATTAAGGATCACTACTATAGGGGACCCTACCCCTCCTTATATAGTCCAGGATAGGGCTTACATTGAGCAATTCCTGGTTGTATCTTTGTCGTTTCATAGTTTGTTACAAGAAAATAGGAGTTCGGTTCAAGTGGATCTTTACGGATTGCTTGGCTTCTAAGTATATCTAGTCCATGCCTTGTCCACCAAATAGTCGAAGTACCCTGGGCTCCTCCGTTCATCACACTTGGCCTACCCTGTCCTAGTTGGATTGTTATCCTTGAGACAAGGGCACTGGGACCCACAATAATGACAATCGATAGATCATCTAGCGATCATTTGGATACCTATTTGTTTGTCTGGTGCTACAAGCTTATGACTGCCGAACCATCTAGCTGGATCATTTGCATAAGGCACCGTTATGTTTGACCAAACCATCACCCAATTGTCTGATGCACTGGATATACGTGTTGCCCGACCATCCGGTGTGTGCCTACACAATTACTTCATTTTACTCTATTTCTTCATCAGTCTTCATGCTACTTGTTTCCATGCATCCCTAAGACCTATTAGAGGATATTTAATACATATTAACACACATGTTACCCCTAGTGATTGAGTTGTCATCTAAATCACCAAAACTACACATAATCATGTAGATGTGCACAATATCCTTACGAATAGACAGATATGATATTGGCACAACCAAAGTCATTATGAAACATTCTTTTTTATGATACAACTCTTTTTACATAAAACAATTAGATACTCCCTCCATCCCAAATTATAAGATGTTTGACCTTTTTACCCTAAGTTTGACCACTCGTCTTATTCAAAAAATTTGTGTAAACATAGTCAAATTTAAGTCATTCTTGAAGAACTTTTATTAATAAACCAAGCCACGACAAATAGTGATATTTTGCAATAAATTTAAATAAGAAGAATGGTTAAACTTGATGTCAAAAAAGTCAAACGTCTTATAATTTGGGATGGATTGAGTATTAGTCAAAGTATCACCTTGTAGACCATGTCAATGTCCTAATAAACTAATATTTCATATTGAAGAAGTATATATAATGTTTAGGGCGATATAAACACATTGATGGGTATGGTATCCTAGGTCTAGTACCATGTCTAGCAAGAGCACGTGTGTCACCTCTGCAAACAGTAAGGGTTAATTAGATTCATTCCATTATGAATTTTACAGTTTTGAAATGTACAATCATTCCGTTATAAGTTCTCTGGTTTTAAAATAGGATTAAGTCCACTTTTAGTCCCTCAACTATTGACCGAGTTTAATTTTAGCCTTCAACTACAAAACCGTCTGTTTTTCACCCTTAACTATTAAAACCGGTCACTTTTAGCAGCACCCAGAGAGAGGACAGGGCGGTTTTGGTTTTTCCTTTTTCTTTTCTATGGTTAAACCTGTGAATTTCATAGTAAATTGTTTGAGCATGGTAAATTCATCAAATGTTTTGGGTAGCCTTGTCATGATGTTTTCTATGAAGGAAAAATATGAAACTATAAAATAAGTAGTTTTTTTATGCTAAAAAATTAGCTCTTTTAATTAATAAATGTATGTTCTGATTTTTTTAGGATAATATATATATATATCCTATGATCATGAAACTTTTTGCATAACTGTTTTATACTAAGATAGACCTTCACAAAAAGTTTGAGATTAATTTGATGATGTTTGCTTATATCCCTAATTTATATGATTTATTAATTACATATAAATTAGGGACATAAGCAAACATTATTAAATTAATCTGAAACTTTTTTTAAAGGTCTATCTTAGTATAAAACAGTTACAAAAAAATTTTCATGATCATAGGATATATATATATATTATCCTACAAAAATCATAGAACATGTATTTATTAATTAAAAAAGCTAATTTTTTAGCATCCAAAAAATACTTACTTTTATAGTTTCACATTTTTTCTGCATAGAGAACATCATGACAAGGCTACCCAAAAAAATTGATGAATTTACCATGCTCAAATAATTCACTATGAAATTCACAGGTTTAACCATAGAAAAGAAAAAGAAAAAACTGCTCAAAGTGGCTCAAAACCGCCCTGTCCTGTCTCCGGGTGCTAAAAGTGACCGGTTTTGATAGTGGAGAGTAAAAAACAGACGGTTTTGTAGTTGAGGGCTAAATTAAACTCGGCCAATAGTTGGGGGCTATCCTTTAAAATATGCCACTACAACTTGTGAAATTGTATTGGAGCCATACCATCATGCTTTAAACTTTAGATTTTATCCATGTTACATTGTACAAAAAGGGTGCTCATAAATATAGGAATCATGACATTACAATACGTTTTTCTATAGCTTCTGCACTTTGGGCACTAAGACATGGTCTAAGAGATTTGGGAGTTCTACCATATGCAGCTCAGTAGCTAGTACTCATAGAGATGGTTGCTCATGCAACAACACTTATTCCTACACTACTACGCAGTGGAGCACATGTGTGATGAGCGCTAAGCAATTCCTATTCCTAATCATGGTAGAGATCTTGGCTATGGATTCATGGTGCTTGTCCAATACAAGGGGTGGACCCTGATGTGTGTTGAGTTTTTGTTGACAACATGATGTGATTTGAGTTGATGAGTACAAAACGTTAAGCCACATACGGGTTTGAGGGCAAGGTGGAGGCCTAGGGGTGGGATACCTGGCCATATTCATGAGGGATGGGTCACTCCTTAAGGAAAGATTTGGCTACCAAATTGGAGATCTAGATGCATTTTTTGTTTGATAATGGGTTTCACTAAAACTGAAGAATACTATCTTACAAGGATGAGATCATAACACTATCTATTTACAAAGTTGTTTGGAACCTTAACAGAGAACTAAAGTTTTTTTTTAAAAAAGAAACTGAGCATTGATTTGTAACTATTTTGCTAATATTGCCAATACCTTCTATACCCGCTTTGAACTTTTTTCTTCCCTCTGGTGCTACTTTTTCGTTAGGAAGTTAACAACCGCTTGACGGAAGTGGCACCAGAGGGAGAAAAATTCAAAAGCGGATATAAGAGTCTGGGCACACAAAGGATGACTTTTTTTTGTAAGGGTACACAGGGAATTCTCTCATATAAAAACTATGTTAATCATATGTGTTTGTTTACTTACATAGTGACAAAAGAGTTGTTTGCGAATGTGATTCAAATTTATTAAATTTGAAAGCACATATTTTCTTAGCATAAACTAATGCAGCAATAATGATATTATCCCAATGATCATTCATAATGGAAATACGAACATATTTTTGAAAGGACCTTTGATGTCGTCTAGAGGGGAGTGATTAAGCGTTTCTAAAAATTAATAACAAATAAAACTTCGCAGCAGTGGCACTTTCATGCAATTATGCAGAACTGCCGCTTCGTGGTACTTCTACAAAAAGATGCAAAACTTCCGCACACCTAGAAGCTCAGTTAAAAAAAAAACCCCTACATTGTAGCTAATGCCAAACTTATAGATGTGTTGGAGATGTTCAGATGCAAGTCCATAAAACACCTGTACTCATAGACACATACAACCAAGTAGATTGAGTTTAATACAAATAATGCAATTCAGAAAGCAAAAGAGAGGACACATGATTATCTCATAGTTTAACTCGTCACCAAAGCTTACCTATGTCGGTGTGGTTGAGGAAGTTTGAAAATCATTTATATATATACTAATATTTCAACACAGATGGATTGCACCACTGATAAAACTAACTTTTTTAAAAAAGGTGGTGGGAGCTAGCGAGGGGAGGTCGAGGTGCGCGAACCCAAGGCACCCGGTTGAAACAAGAGCCCATCGCTGTGTTATTATTTGTATACACACATGGTTGTGGCCACTCACTCCTAACGGGAAAGCAAGGTGTTTACGGGCTTTTGTGTGCTGGGCCAAATCTCAACCCAACAACACACCGCATCTTCAACCCGGAGCCCGGAGGGGGGTCACTGGTCGCTGGGCCAGTGAGTTCGAGACAACACACGGCCTGCAGCTCAAGGGTGACGGTGGAACACCAACCCACTCACCACCACACTTGCCTACCCCCACCCCACTGGACCCAAAACTCGTCATCCCCTTGCCCAGAGCCGCGCACGCTGTGGTGCTCTGACCGTGGGGCTCGAGCGCACCCGACCCCGGCTCGGCCACGCCAGAGGAGAGAAACCACTCTCTCTCTCTCTCTCTAGCGTCTCACGCGACCGAGCTTCTCCCTCGCCAGCAATGCCCTCCGATGCTGGAATGACAGGCCTGCACCCAGGCCCGGCGATGTGGTGGCGAACCGGGCGCGCTTTACCCGCCGCGGATTCGGATTCGAATGGCGAGGTGGGATTAAATTGGTCGTTCGTTCATCAAATCTCCGCTGCTTTGCTTGTTATGCAGGCTCCCAGCGACTGATCGGTCGGTCGACGAGACGACGAGCGCACGTCGTCCGGGCCGGGGCGCCGGGCCGGCCGCTTGACGGGCCTCGACTCCTCGTTGATCTGCCGCCGCACTGGCCCCCAACGATCGAATAGGGGCGTCGACGTCACCTCGTTGGCGGTAGGGTGGAGAGGATGATCGATGTGCGATGCAGCGTGGTTCATTACGTTTCTGGATTCTGATGAATGAAAACGGAAAAGATACAAATACAAAATCTCATGTGCTTGCTGATAAATAAATAAATAAAAAAGAAATTACAGAATCACATGAAGAGAAATTGCAAACGTGGAAACGAACGATGTGATTCATGATACACACTTTCTCTAAAGAAAACCCACTAAAATAGTGTATCCGAGTATCCGTATCCGCGTATAGGTTACCTCTCTTGGAGTATCCGTGTAACATAGTTGGGAAGTACTCCATCAGTACCTACCGTTTGGGGAAGAAAACCAAGAAGGATGCGACGACTCTGCTCGTCAAGCCACCGTGGGGATAATTGTTGCCTGCTGCTGCACCTCTGAGCTGGCCGCACGGTCGCCGCCTCGCGGCTGTCCTAGGGTTTCGGGGATAACAGGATTGGAGGGGATGGAGCCCGGGAAAAGCCGGGAGGGAGAGAAGTCGACAACAGAAGGGCGAGAAGTGAGATTCGAGTCGACTTATATTCTCAAATAAAAAAAAAATCATCGACTTAGTTGTCTGGGCCACGTCCTCTCTGCCTCTATGGGCCTCAAGCAACCGGGCCCGAGAAGGCCCATCACCTGGCTGAGCAGAGAGTAACGAAGACTCGTGAAATCATGAGTGAGCAGGTCACGTCACGACTCACGACGACTCGGGGTTTCGATTCCGATGGCGGCGGCCGCACCAACCCACGCACCCGTGTGCTCCTCCTCAGCGTGCCGCGCGGGAATCTGCTCTAGCGGGACACCCTTCCCCAGTTTTCGCTCTGCGGAGGCTTCGGCCCCTGGGTGGCGGCGCAGGGAGCCGTACCCGGCAGTCTCCGTGGTGCCGGGCTCCGCGCCAGGAGCTGTGGCCGTCGACACCGAGGTTTGGAGTTTTCTTTTTTTTTTTCCCCCTTCTTCTTCTTCCAGCGAAATCTATTTCTCTCTTGTTACCTTAGGACCGGATTAGTTGTGGGGGATTGGAGCGGACTGTAAGCCACTGGGGTGGTAAGCCTTAAGTGCCCTGGTGACGGTGAGGACTGAGGAGTGCCACACTGACACATGATGGGTACAAGCCTGGATGAGGTGTTGTGCAAGGTTGTTTTTGGTACTCAAGGGGGGTTGCAGCAAAGACATTTCTTGTTTCCTGTCGATTTGGATAGCTCATACTTTGCTCTGTTTATGCTAATAAGACGGCATGCCGTAGGGAAATTATGTTGCTGCTAGTGCATTGCTTGCAGCCAACTTTCTGGATACACCATGAAACTTGTGTAATTAGATGCATATTTATGTCAGATGTATGCTTTATCAAGTGTTAAACATTAAGCTAGTGAAGTGCAGACTTCATCATGGAACGCGGATAAGTAGTGTATATGGATGAAACACCAGATAGTCTTGTTTGACTTGTTATGTTGCTAGCACTTTATCTTGTCCATTACCATTAGTGGTGATACTATATAGCATTCCTGTAATATGATTGGATGATTTTAGTTGCATCAATGTTGTATGGTCCATTACAAAAGGCAGTCATCAGTTGATATCTTTATTTGTGTGACTGATACTCCTTTTCTGCATTATTTCTAAGTAGCCCTTTGTATATGTTGAAAGCATGTATTGGTAATGTTTCTTGGTTTGCATTGCCTTTTATTTGATGATTTCTTCAATCAAAGACGCAAAATAAATATCTGCTAATCATCACGGGTAAATTTAGCATAGTGAAGCATCTCAGTGAGGCATTCTTGGGTTGCTCACTGTGGAGGCGTCCAATCGAGTAACTGGTGTCATGAACACATGGGTTTAGTTTTCCTGAAATTTTTGGGCAGCATTTTGTGTCGGGATTTTGAGGATTTGCCTCTTGTTTCTTGACATTTCAGATTTTGCAACTTGATATCTCACATTTCCATTCACATATGGATCGTAGGCACTTCATATTTGTATCGATCTTCATTCCTTAGAAAGTTAGAATGGTCAATTAGAAGTTGAAGTGCAGACTTAGTGCTGGTTTATCCTATATATATTTCCATTGCTTATAATCTGGTAGTGTTGGAGGCTTAGTAAGTTGGTATGCTAGTTGTTACTTCATAATGCATTAAGGGTGCAATTAGCTTTATTCTTTCACCATGTAAAGTGCTTCCATTTCTTAGACATATCTCCATAGCTGGTAGTCTTTTAGAAAAGTGTCACTTTTGGGTGCTGTGGAGCTAATTTTTCCACAAAGTTTAGAGAAAATAAGAAAAATATCAGAATGTGGAACCTTCCATTTTTTTTTGCTTAATTAAAACTAAGATACATTTTCTCACTAAATGTACTTCCCTAAAATGCAGTTTCTAAAACATCCGAGTACAGGTGAAGTTTGTGTAATTGCTTTAGGTAATTGTATCTTGTGCTTGTTCGGAGGGTTTAGGGTTCATCTATGTATTTCCTTGTACATGTAGATATATTCTTCTAACCTTTTGAATATCAGTATCTTTCCGGTGTAGACTCTGGCATTGGTACGAACTACAGCTAATTGAGTCTTTGCAGTAGCTCTGCTACAATTTTGCATCAGTTTTAAATGGAAGGAGAATGTATTTTTTTATTGTTCCCCTAATATAGAGTTTAACTATCATTGAATTCTAACATAATTTTATTATTGCGCTGGATAAAAAAAAATCAGGTTGACACATTACTAGACAGTGTGAAGTGGGACAGCAAAGGGTTGGCTGTTGCTATTGCACAAAATGTGGATACTGGAGCCATTCTTATGCAGGGTTTTGCTAATAAAGAAGCCCTTGCAAAGACTATATCAACAAGGAAAGCTACATTCTTTAGCCGCTCAAGGTCATCCTTGTGGACAAAAGGGGAGACATCAATGAACTTCATTAATGTGCATGACATTTTCCTGGACTGCGACCATGATTCTGTAAGCATGTTCTGTGTTGTGAATAAATAGTTTCACTTCGATTTCAGAGGGTACTAACTGCACGGATGTTTTGTTTTTCGTACAACTTAGATAATATACCTTGGAAAGCCAGATGGACCTACCTGCCATACAGGAGCAGAAACGTGTTATTATACTTCAGTTTATGATGCTCTACAAAGTTCAAAGGTATTCACTATTAGGTTACCCTTTCCTGAAATAGACTTCGACTCACAATTAAAATTAATATTTGATTTCCCTTCACAGCCTAATGAAGGCAGGCAGGTTATGACAACCCTATACTCACTTGAAGATACAATTAGTAGACGACAGGAGGAGATAGTTACTGAAGGAGGTGGCAAGCCATCATGGACGAAAAAACTACTGCTTGATAACCAGCTACTTTGCTCAAAAATACGGTATTTGATGTTATGTTTTTTTCTGAGCAATCATGGTACTTTGTTCTGAAAACTGTTAATAAAATTAATTGGAAAGACAACAAATATAAAAAGCAATGAGTCTTTTCTCTCTTTTTCTTAGCCTAGTTCACTAAGTTCTGCATTTTGAAATAAATTATTGTATTTGCTGCTATCCTTATTCTCTTGTGCTATATCTGTCATCTTTGCCATCTTCAGCTGTTCTATGGGCTATGGGTCTTTGATGCAACATCAGTTTGCTCTTGAGTATGTTTGTTGTCAGATTCTTAGATCGTTCACATTTCACAGGTTTTTGTAACCTATGGGTTTTTAGTTGCAGTGAGCATGCCACATGCATACTTCTTTATACCCTTAGGATGACATTAATTTTAACTGCTCATTGTTTCTGAAATGAAGTTTCACCAGTGTTTTTGATCATGATATTTTTGGGTTACAAAATGGCAACATTATGGAAGTTATTTTTAAATAAAATAAATAGGTCCTTAAAGTTTTATAGGTAAGTCTAAATGTTCAGAAATATATTGTTCATCAAGGATTAAAAAGGTTCAACAGGACATTTCCCACAGCTATGAATGTTTATGGCAGGATGTAGGTATCCCATGAGAAATCTGCTTCTGAATAGTATGTGTGCCTTTTATTATCTTGATTTCGAAATTATTTAATATATGTTGATTGTTGAATGAGTCCAATATTGAAATTGAATAATATCTTCCTTCTTCTTCATTAGATGTTGAATTAGCTTGATTCCTCAGTTGTGTTTATTTATGCTTTCATAGTACTGCATTTGACTGAAGAACTGATGGATTAATTTGATGCAACAAGATTTGATTGGCACAGCAGACCAAAACAGATAAAATTCATTTGTCTCAGTGTCAGGATTTGTTTATTGATGGTTGTCTATTGAGTTTATTGTCTCGTGCGATAGAGAATCCATTTACCCGATTCAAGCACATTTCATACCTTTTCTTTTGTTACTGTCATGTTTGTTCTCCTTTTTCCTACTTTTCTATTAATGAGAATGCCAATATATTTCTCTCTTAATGTCATTGCTGCTATTTTTGCTTGTAATCCAGTGAAGAAGCTGGTGAACTAATTCAAACGCTGCTCGAGAACGAGGACCAATCTCGTGCAGCTTCGGAGATGGCTGATCTGCTGTACCATGCTATGGTGCTGCTCAGAGTCAAGGATGTAAAGATGGAAGAAGTCCTTGAGATCCTGAGGAAGAGGTTTTCGCAGTCTGGTATCGAGGAGAAGGCGAGTCGCAATAAATCTTAGCGTGATTGGTTAATAATGCCTTGATGGTGGATGACTTATCTGATTTACTATCGATTTGCCGAGTTTGAACTATGGCAGAATTTTGTGTTTGATGATCAGTTGTGGCTATTTTTTTTTCTCCGACAAGACAACTATGAATTTTTGGTAATCTTGATGACATTATAGGGTCAATAAAATTATCCGGTATAGCGGGACGTTTATTCATTGATTGGTAAGCAATGTACGCATCTTAAAAACATGTCTCGTGGAGATACATAAGGACATGCTTGGTTTCCATGACTAAAATTTAGTTATTCCATGACCAAAATTTAGTTATTAAAATCAATGACTAAGTCATCTTTGTTTGGTTCTAGTGATTAAAAGTGACTAAAGGTTATTATGAATGCACAAATCAGGGTGGGGGATCGACAATAATAAGGGATAGCACCTATCCACTTAGTCACTCCTGAAATATTACTGTGAATAAACTATTTTAATCCCTTTTTAGTTATTTTTTTTACAAAGCATACGCTAGCTTTATTAATTGATGAGATAGTTATATCTCTTGAGTACAAACTCTTTAAGGAAACTAGACGGCTCATCGTCTTAAATACAGTCTTTCTTAGTTTGCTTAGCTTGTGTTGCCAACTCGTGCACTACACAATTAGCATCTCCACTGTAGTGTTCAATCGAGATTTCCTGAAACCCGCTTATATAATAATGCATTCACAATAGATAGCAGCCACCGACTTTGCCGAAAATCCTCCGTTATTTATAGTTTCTACCACTTCTATACATTCTGACTCAATGATAAGTTTATTATCTTCAAGTAAAAGACCTTCCTTCAATGCATATACTTTAGCCATAGGCATATCAATTACATGGGGGACAAAGCTATGCATGGCTGCAATCACTCCTCCTGAGTGATCTCGAATTGCTACTCCTGTGCTTTCACACCCCTCATCATCATCAAACGATACATCCACATTAACTATGATCATTCCTTCTGGAAGTTTTTGCCACCCCTTTTGCAACTTTGTTTCTTTCTTCATTGCCTTTTTAGTTAGTTTGTTTGACATAATGACTAAAGTTTAGTTTAGTTGCTAAACTTTAGCAAGGGAATAAAAAAGACTCTAAGATACCAAAACTTAAGCGTAGCCCAATCGATTAATTGGTATAGAACCGCGAAAGGCCACGTAGACGAGAGAAATTTAACAGAGAAATTTGAGACCTTTAGTTTCCAAAATTTTCTGGTTCAGAGCACTGTAGCATTTTTCGTTTGTTTGTGGCAAATATTATCTAATTATGGACTAACTAGGCTCAAAAGATTCATCTCATGATTACAAGCAAACTGTGAAATTAGTTTTTGTTTTTTATTATATTTAATGTTTGATGTATGTGCCGTAAGATTCGATGCGATGAGGAATCTTGAATTTTTTTGATTTTTGAGGTGAACTAAGGCCTTGTTTAGTTCCAAAAAATTTTGCAGATTCCTCGTCACATCGAATCTTTAGACGCATGCATGGAGTATTAAATATAGACGAAAATAAAAACTAATTACACAGTTTGGTCGGGATTGACGAGACAAATCTTTTAAACCTAATTAGTCTATGATTGGATAATATTTGTCAAATACAAACGAAAGTGCTACAGTATCGATTTCCCAAAATTTTTTGGCCCTTTGTTTACTTCCCAAAAAATTTTCTAAAATTTTTCAGATTTCCCATCACATCGAATCTTTAGACACATGCATGAAGTATTAAATATAGACAAAAATAAAAACTAATTGCATAGTTTGGTCGGAATTGACGAGACGAATCTTTTAAGCCTAGGCCTTGTTTAGTTCACCCCGAAAACCAAAATTTTTTTAAGATTCCCCGTCACATCAAATCTTGGAGCACATGTATAAAGCATTAGATATAGACAAAAATAAAAACTAATTGCACAGTTTGTGTGTAAATCACGAGATGAATCTTTTGAGCCTAGTTATTCCATGATTGGATAATATTTGTCAAATAAAAACAAAAAAGCTACAGTGCCAAAATCCAAATTTTTTTTGAACTAAACAAGGCTCTAGTTAATCCATGATTGGACAATATTTGTCAAATACAAACGAAAGTGTTATAATATCGATTTGCCAGAATTTTTTGGAACTAAACAAGGCCTAAACAAAGCCGAGAAATTTGAGATTTTCGACGCAATTTCACACAAACGCGTGTACCAAATCGAAAACCCCAAAGCTCCG
>Ga0182004_10003597_pt1 | contig 12353 bp, 10 predicted proteins | sample Sormic07211540_1_FD_120479 | JGI IMG/M metagenome (GOLD analysis project Ga0182004, IMG submission 120479) | Endophyte microbial communities from Sorghum bicolor roots, Mead, Nebraska, USA - 072115-40_1 MetaG | ecosystem: Host-associated > Plants > Roots > Unclassified | place: USA: Nebraska... | reverse complement strand
TCGTTTTTATTTAACAAACATTATCCAATTATAGAGTAACTATGTTTAAAATATTCATCTCGTGATTTATTGTTAAACTGTGTAATTAATTTTTATTTTCATCTATATTTAATACTTCATGTATGTGGTGTAAAATTCAATGTGACAGAAATCAACTGGCTACCTCGACATCTGGATCTGGTTGGACACGTGGGCCGCTTGGCCCACATTCATCTTTCCCACCACCAGCAATAGTAGCAAATGTATCGCTTTCGTTTCGTCTGGGACAGGAAGCCAGGACCGTCGGTAGCTTGTGGGCACTGCCGTGTTGCGGAGCGAATGTTTTTTCTTTTTATAGACAAAAAATTGCGGAGCGATTGAATCATAGTCGTCACTCGTCAGACGCAACGAACGGCGGGAGCAGACGGGCACGAAACGAAAACCCCGCGTGCGCGCGGATCCTGACGCGCGAGACCAGGAGCAGGAGCGCAAGGGCCCCCGGCAAGGTAACTGCCACAGTCACCACGACCACACAGCCACACAGCCTGACAGACACCCCGCGATCGGCGTGCCACACATGTAAAAAGCCACTCCAGAAGTGTCCAAAGCGCAGTGCGGAGGCGCACTGGCACTGCGCCGCAGCTGACGCCGACCCGGCACGCCGCCTCTTTCCGTGTAGGCTGCCCGGCCGCCGCCGCCACCACCACCATGCACCCGGCGAGCTCGAAACCGATGGAAGTCGCGGCCGTGGCGTGCCGCGCCGGGCTGCTCGCGCGGGCCCGTCCAGGCAGCAGGCCGCGCACGCGGCGGTTTGCCGTCGGTCCCGCCCCGTCGGCGGCTCGAAGAAGGCTGCTCGTCGCGTCGCTCGGGGTCGGGGAGCCACTCCCGGCGCAATCCCTACTATGCGAAGAGGCCGTGGCGCTGGAGGTTGGGGTCGGGGAGCCACTCCCGGCGCGATCCCTGGGCGAGGACGCCGTGGCGCTGGAGGTAATCCGATGTCGTCTTGCCGTAGGTCGTTGCCTCGTTGGCTTGTTACCTTACCACAAGCTTCGATCGCGAATTCGCGATCAGACATTCGCACAGCTATATGAAGTCCATTGATTTTGGTGCAGGTGGGTGAGGATGATGATCTGGACTCCCTTGTTTCTGCCGAGAATCTCTTGCCTCCCGCTGCTGCTGCTGACGGTATGAGCTCTACTCCCAGTCGTCGTGAGATTAGGCGTTTAGGAACAAGAGATTCATGTCAGTGGTGTGGACGTGTGGTTTATACGGAGTTACGGACGACAAAAACGCTAAACTAATGTTGGCACGTCTCGTGAATCTGACCGTGCCAGTTCCTGAGGATAGGACAGTGCGTGTCAAGTTCGTGCTGAGGAAGCAGTGCGCCTTTGGCCAGCAGTTCCTCGTCGTCGGTGACGACGCGGCGCTCGGACTTTGGGATCCGGCTAAGGCGATCGCCTTGAATTGGTCAGAAGGCCACGTCTGGACGGCGACGACGGTGAGCTCTTCGGTCATCTGTGTGAGTGCGTTCCGTCAGCGACCCTGGCCATGTGAGTCTGATTCGATCGTTTATGTTTGATCAGGATTTGCCGGCGAACAGGTCGATCGAGTTCAAGTTCCTGCTGCGAGATGCCTCGGGGCATGTCCGTTGGCAGCATGGCACTAACAGAACTCTGCAAATTACTGAAACCCCAAACACCATGGTTGTCCACGAAGACTGGGATCACGGCAACAAACAGAAAGTATCAGAGGAGGAAGAGCTCTCCATCGGGGCAGAAGATGTGGTATTTTCAGAGGATCTTGAAGGAACAAATGGCGCAATGCCGGTAGATAACAATCCCCAAAAGCATGAGAATCTGGAGACCGACAGGTCGGCTGTGGTGGTTGCAGATGCTCCTCTGCAGTGGGAAATGGTAGCAGCAAATGGAACGGACCAACCACAGGTAACCACAACCACGGCATCACATCTTGTTTCTTATAGAAGCATATACCTGACAACTCTTCTCTTTACTGAATCAGCTGATGCTGGACAAACACCAGACGATTCTTGAAGAGGTCCCCGGAGAACAAAACGGCCCACCTTCTGCCGGTGATTATGCTGGCAATGGCGACGACGACGACGACGACACTACCTTGTATCAGGGAGGTGACCTGCTGCAGAACAGGCCGACAAGTATATTTGAGAACGACTTGGCCTGGGCCGGGAAAGCCATGCAGCAGCTGCTTCGGATCCTCGGTTTCCAGATCGGCACAACAAGAACATGATATTCAGCTTCAGCTACCGTCGTGTATATGTTGCAAACCTGCTGTTTTGAAGGATCACCTATGCCTTCAACTCACTTTTCAACGCTGAAAGAAGCCTCAGAGCTGAGGATTGTAACTGAAACTCCAGTGACAGCAGCAAACATCAGCCGTCTTCCCCTGCACTGTGTTGCATATAGCAATTACTAGGAGATAAGTAACTAGTACTGCAAGTATGTTCAGTTTAGAAATAGTGACTAATAACGTGAGAATCATCGACTTCTTATCTGCTTCTTGTGAAGGCAGACTCCATCTGTACAATATGGCAAATCTCAGTGCCATGTGAAATCAAATCTGTGGAGGTAACTCTAAAAGAGGAATAGATGTGAGTGTATAACTCAAGAAATCTGAGCACTTAAATGTATTCATGGTTGAAATAAGTCTGTAAAGGATTTAGTGCCGTTTATAATAGACATGTAAACATGACAACTGGTACAAGCATTCCATTTTTAACGATCCATATCTGTTAATGAGTCACCACACCCTTAAGAACAACTTAGAATGTTAGATCCACATCTACTCTCCTACTTCTTTACAGCCAACTATGCACTATCCTAAACAAGACAGAACATCTATACTTGTATGGGAACAAGTTGTACATGGGAAGATTCTTTGATGAAGATGGTCAAAAGAATCCATAAAGCACCATCTCTGCTCTCTATGTTACCACCTTCAAAACCAGGCTTTCCAGAACAAGACATGTGCTTACAGTTTGACACACATCATGTGCTCGAGGTGAGATGCCAACCATACTCACAGAAAGGGTGATGCACTTCTGCTAAATCAATGACGACTTCTGTAACGGTGATGAGCTGTTGCCCTCACATTACATCCTTCTTGAATGTTAAGTTCATTTGATTGTGGAGCTCAGAGCGTGGAAGGAAATCAGCCATTGCATCTGAAAGAAACAGGACAAAAGGAAACCACGACAAACATTTAATATTCCACCCAAAATGTCCAAAGATGACGATTTTCTAGGAAGGATACAATTCAGGCTATTCTGTACTCTACAGAAGTTACAAAATAAACCAAAGAGCGAAAACATCCTAAAAGCAAAAAAGTGGGAACAGTCAAATTATTACCTTACAGGTCTCAGATACTTCTTAATTTGTGGGTCAGTGGTTGATTTTAAGGTCTTCAGTGCCTCTTCTGCAGCCTGAAACCAAAAGAGGGGGCACACGAATAACTTAGTACAAAAGTAAAATATAGTACTTGATACACGTCAGCCTTCCGCAACAATTGCTTGCAAAAGTGACACATCACCATGTAATTATGCTAACAATTATTTGTGTATTTGAGGGCAATTACATTTGTCACGATCCTAGCTACATAGTAAATTAATGAATACTATATTTTTCAGAGGAAAGAAACACATATAGCATGCATCATCATTTGAAGGCAGGTGTCCCATAAGACTACATTCCACTATGGGCCAACTGGTAACTGGCATGGCATAAACCCCAAACAAACTGCTCAAATGAGGTTTCTCATTTTGATTAAATTTTCAGTTGAAACAATTACTGTTTAAACCATGCTGCAGTAATTTGTTTCCAAACATACAAGCGCAGATGGAAGTAATCTTTCCATTGCTGCTCTGCAGGTATAGTCAGTTTTCTTTAATGCATAATTTGTTCCCATTTTCCACATCTGAAGTTTTTGGTTTGGGCACCCAAGAAATGACCTAGTCCAGAGAAATTTTCAAGGCTAATTGTTTTCACATGTAAAGAGACAACCAACTCCAAATAGAAACATGAAAGTAAGTTGAGAACTTGTCATGACTCTATCAAATTTGAGATCTCGAGTCCTATAAAACTGTACCATGCTTAGTTTTTACCAGAACAAAATACCACAATCTTCTTTTGAATAATGAATGTAGCATGCTAGACAGTCCACTCAATTGATTTTTGCTTTTGCAGTTAGTAATGATTTGGGTAATCAATTACCTGCACAAGTGCATGTAGAATATGGAAACAATTTGAAATTCATTACTACTTAGGTGAAAATGAATTTCAATTCTAAAAAAAGGTACACAATATGTTCACAATTCTAACTTTGTTTCCCCATTTTGATAACGGTTTACATAGATGCAAAAAAACAATTTAATGTGGCAATGAATGCAGATATACAAGAATTTTAAAAGGGAAGCACTAGAAAACACAGTACCAGAAGCTTCGCAGCTTCTCTGTCCGAACCAACGCCCCTCCCGAGAATCAATCCTGCTAGTTCAACCTTCAAAAAAAGAATATATCGGCTGATTAACAAACCAGCAAAAGGAAACCAGCAAAAGGTGCTGGGGCCAAGCTATCCAACTCAGATCAGTTTCTTAAAAAAACGCCGGCAAGTTAAATTTGTATGCAAATATTAAATTCTGAACAGCCGTCAACAGTCAAGAAAACAGGTGGTAGCCAGCCAGTTCCCAATAATGGTCACATTGAAGTCACAAAAAAAAAAATAATGGTCACATTGTTTCATTTTGTGAAGAAAAACAAAACAACTGTTTTTCAGTAAAACCTGGTTGCTCTTATATTTGTTCCTACACTTATAACCAGTACAGACAAAACCCGGTAACAGTCACATGTGCGACTCAAATCTGTGTTTTCAAAGTTTAGAACTACAACACCTTGACGCATTACAATATAAGGTGTCCACAAGGCCAGCGTGAACAGTAACTGACCTGGAAATGATATTCTTCATTTCTGGCTGGGCTAGAATTCTGGACTTGATCTCGAAATACTACATGTTGGTCCTCCAAGCACTACAATTTTAGATGCAAGTTAGCATTTAAAGAAGGAAACAAAATTTGAAAAAAAAAAGGTACAGCGCATCAAAATAGCATATGGACAAAAATAATGGCATGTGCAACAAAGTGTCTTACATGTTCTCTAATAAGACTCATAATAGACGACAACTTATCCATACTATTTGAATCATCCAGTTTCAATGTACTTCCAGAAGGTTCTCGCATAGAGATATCATTGTCTGAACAAGGAGCGTCCTCCAGAAAGCCATTACCACTCCCAGGGGGCTTCCTTGACTCTTTCTTAGGAACTCCGGCAACTAGAGAAACAGATGACAAATAACTGCCTGCAATTCAATCCATTAAATTATTAGTGCACATAAAACTAGCCTCCTTCTCAAACAAGAAAAATTTGGAAAGGAGTTCACAAAGGTAAGTATGCTTATTATTATTTACAAATTTGTACACAGATAGTAAGGCAAAGCTGAAAACTCCCAAACATGCCCAGTAAAGAATGATCGATTGTTCTTTCGATGTAAAAGACTTATCCTCTGTTTCTAAGAAACCAGTGTTTTCCTAAACGGTAAATGGTGAGAGCCGTCACCTACTGTTTAGCCATTATTCAGGCTAAACGATCAATTAACAGGCAAAACGGCTGTTTAAACAGGATAACGGTCAATTAAACAGAAACGGTAGACAGCCGTATAGCATTTAAACAGGTTTAAACAGGCTAAACAACCGTTTCGGCACAGTGAATAAAACCTACCCACAAGTTACTTTACTTTTCAAATAAAATTTCTTAAGAGGATATTGAATGAAGTGATGTACAGCTGTTTCCCAATTCCTAGGAGTAACATCTATTACCAGAACTTCTACCGGAGTGGGATTGAGAAGTATGCAAATTAGTGAATGAGTTATTTCAAATATACTGTGTTATTAAGCACTCCCGGTCAGCTGCTATTCTTATTGATGCTAACTGCCACCAGAAATTTCACATTGCAATGGGGACCCCGTTGTAATATTTAGTTTGCATTTCCGTGGACAAGGTGATCTGTATGCCCATTAATCAGACATGATATAACCAGCTTATGTTATGTGCCTACAGCTAGTTTGACAGACAGTACCAGTTGACAACCCAACAGATAAGCCAAGATGAAAACTGATCCATCACATGAAAAATAATAGGCTGCCAAAAAAAAATGATAGTAAAGCAACAGATCACCTTCAGATAGTTTACCGACACTTAAAAGGACGTTTTCTATAAAAATACATTAAAGCATTTTAGAGCTTCCAGGATGCTCAGTTGCTCAGGTGTATCCATTATTCTATTACAAGTAACTTTTTAAGTGAATAGCAAAGCCTGGTGTAGACAAGATGTAGAGGATATATACTCACTCTCCAAATTTTGGAGAGCTTTTTCAGCAGCTTGAACTTGAGCTTCATCTCTTGTTTTGCCGATTCCTATTCCAATTTTTTCATTACTAAACAGAACCTGGAACACAAAATAGATAAGGTGAATATGAAATGATTAAGCAAAAAATTGGTACTAACACTATATAAATCTAAAGAGTAAAATGCACCTGGAGACCTTAAACTTTTCCGGGATTCTCACCTAGGCCCATAAGCTCTCAAAATGAGGATTTAGGTCGTTAAACCTTTTAGCGGTTCACTCCAAGCGAAAACCAGGTCCATATCGAGCACACTCAAAAAGTTGAAGGACCTATAATCCTCTCTTTGAGAGCTTATGTACCTAGGTGCAAATCCGGGCAAAGTCAAGTACCTTGAGTGCATTTTACTCACCTAAAAATGCATAACTAAGCTACCACATAAAATTAACCTATAGCAGCTTTCAAACCTTGTCACATCTAGAGCAGCTGTAGACACTGAGGCTACATGCTTTTTGTCAAGTGTGAAATATTTTATCAATCACCACAAAACAAAACTTCTAGAATGGAGATGTTGTTGATGTGCACTCAGGCGATATGGTAATATAGCTCTTTCAATTCAAAATGGATACAATTGTTGGCAAGAGAATATATATTATAAATACTAGTCACAAATTCAAAATACTAACCTCTACAGAAAATAGCATACTTTTGCCATTGCTTACAGTAGATCTGAATTCCACCTGTACGAAAAAGAGTTTGGGATTACTTCAAGGTCAAATAGGAAACAAATATAAGCTAAAACAATAAGATGCCAGAATACCTTGGAGTCACATAGCTGCCCGATTTCTTGTAACACTGTGACATATACCGAGGGGGTTATTGCTAGCGATCCCCCATTTGGCTGGATAGTCCTAACTCCTCCAGTACCTCGGATAGGCATTCCCTCGTCATCTAGACCAAAGATTCCAGTTAGTACTTAAACCACCAAGTGTTGATTCTTATACAGCATATGCAAGGTTGTCAGGAATAAGAATCTTAGACAGGAATCAGGATGGCATGATTAAGATCATATAACTGACCTCAAATGAGAAAGGCCATATGGTCCACCAAGTCAGGACTGGAGAATATGGTATCTCGTAATTACATATCTATCCTAATACTAAAGAGCAAAAGGTTTCTTCATCATTCATCGCTCACTACTGTCTGATGGGGATCAGATCGACTAAATCTCTTCCGTGCATGTACAGGCTAGACCGCTAGAGTAGTGTGTCAAAGCACGGTACAGGGTCCAATTGTGAAACGAATTGGAACACAAAATGTTTCCATGGTCGGCTACTCTCTCCCATACCCATACGAGTTAAGTGTTTGGGCATGATGCAAAGTCGAATTGGAGCTTGGAACACATGACACGACATTGACAAATCTCTAAACATCTCGTACTCATACGAGTTAGATCAACATGGGTCCAGGCATAGTACAGAGTTTGATTCCCAGACAAATTGAAACGCATGACATCATATAGCTAAATAAATCTCCGAGCCGCAAGTCATCTAGGTAACCACACAACAAGCTGAACATCCCGTTGCAAAGTATGGGTATGTTTGCTAGGTCCAGACAACCTTGGATAAAAGTCTTAGTACCGATTTAAAAAATGAAAAGAAATCATGTGATCATGGGGGTAAATGAAAGAGCAGCACAATTTCTTCATATGCTCAAAGCATGGCCAAGTGACAAAAGAGAACAGACCATTAATAATATTAAGTAAATACAAACCAAGTGCAATGTTCTATCAAGCATCAGACAAGAAATTTCCTCTCATGCCAAATGTCTCAAAATAAAGTTCACCATGAATAACACAGTAACAATTCTTTGATAAATGAAAATGGCAGGAAAAAGGCCAGAAGCAAGCAAACACAAGAATCCAATCAATGGAATTTTTTGAGATAATAGACAAATAAATATATCTGGAGATGCCTAGTATACTCTAACATAAAAGGTAACAGGAATTGCCAGAAAGAGAAACCAAAAGATAGCTAAGCGAATTTAAGAAATTGAAAGGTACCTGGTGAACGGGTTGAGAATGACATTTGCTGTCCCTCCCTTTGCTCCCACCGATATGACTGATAAGGAAAATAATTGAACACTCATCCTCTTGAAGTTTATTTTGAACGTTAAGAGGTTAATAACAACCATTAGTCAAATCAACGGACTAGAGTGCTTGGGGCTCTAAACTTTGTAGAGGTGCAGATCCATTCTCAAGAAGAGCGAGGTAGTAAATAATAAAAAGGCATATATAGTTATAAATGGCTAAAAGCAGACTGCATGAACGATATGTTGCCATTTAAACAGTGCTTGCTAACATATTTCAAAGGAAATAGGGCATTATTAGTCTGCATCCTCTAGTTAGATCCAAGTAACACGAAGATATAAAAATTCACCTGCCCGTTTAATCTCTTCTCTACTTCATTTCCCCTCATGCCCTCAGGTATAGGAGCCTGATCTTTGTTGCCTGGTACAAAATTGGTATCCTGTAGAGAAATTGGAAGGTAGCATAAAGTTTCAGAAAAAATTAACTGGAGGGAGAACATATCCAGAATATTAATACCTCGCAGACTAAATAGTCACCAACATCTGGAGCATATGGAAGATCCAGTAACCCATTTTCATAGTATAATTCAAACACTTTCCTCAGTAGATTCTCATCAAACTCTCTGCACGAAAAAGAAAAACAGGCCCAGTATTGAAGAAGTAGGAAATATATAATTAAAATACGCCAAAGGGTGCCTAGCCCAGTGGTTAGGCACGTTCCGGCGGCACCCCAGGTCCCAGGTTCGAACCCCCGGTGGGGCGGATTTTGGGAAACTTGGGTAAAAAAATCCCCTCGTTGGCCCCATGTCCAAAACACTGGTAATGAGATCGGCCCAGGTCAGCCTGAGGACCGTGTGTGGCCCAGGCAGGTAATCTCACAGGTAACGTCTCCCAATGTATGGGCGGGGCCAGGGTTCGGGGGTTTTCTGGGCCTGTGTGAGAAGGTCCTTCTTAGTTCAAAGCCCGGGGGGCGGCTTGCCCCACGCAGGTCCAGTTTTTTTATATAATTAAAATACAGAAATTTCATAACGCACATTTACCAACCTGAAAAACCCACCACGAACATTGCAAGCAACATTCCTTGCAACACATAGAACTGGAACAGCATTGGCCATCTAAAATTTATAGAAAGCACACATATCATTCCATAATGGGTATATGTTCAACACAAAATACAGAGAGTAATAAAATAATAAGTACCTCTGCTTGTGGAGCATAGTATGGAGTATATGCAGGGACAACATGAACTCGATGTTGATCTTTATCATCCCAAACATTAAGTCGGTCATCAATTACCATGGCCATCTTTGGATGGCATCCTCTGTCTCGGAAAACATTCTGCAGGGACTTTCTGGAACCTGCCATGCAATAAAGAGAAAAGATGCAACAGATCAAACCAGAGTGATAGGAAGGTTCCAAATGCACTGTTCCATCCAACTACATTGTAGTCGCTATTTCATTTACTCCTATATATTACTACATATTATATTCCAATAAAAGCAGGGCATCGTAATATTAGGAAATAAAAGCAAAAAAAAAGAACATTTGGAATATAAAGTTTATGGCAAAAAGGTGTTGCTAGTGAGTTTGTCAGGATAAATGAAACAAAACAGATACAGGGAATCATTGCACAATAGTTGAAACAAGTTCACTTGCCTGACTTTACACAATTTACACGTTCTGAGAGCTGTTGTGGACTTATTAAGTTGCCTTCTGGATCAAGAAGTCTCCACATTTCAAGAGCATAATCTCTCTCAGCCATTGTACATACATAAACCTCAAATCTTTTTCGTCCTTTTGCAGTTAGGTAACTCCTCAATTCTTCCCAAGCGGGCCTGAGCTTTACGAAAACACTGGTATCACGATTCTGAAAAGAATATATCATGTAAATGGGTAAGATGATACTAAGCATGAAAAAGGTAGAGAAATCACGGAACAGTAAGTTGAATGAAAGAATAATGATCCCTAGATATCCAAAATTCTGTCAACTTCCAAATATAAAAGAATTTATGCTGAGTGAGTCAGTCCAATATTTTGTACTAAATCTCGAAAAGCTTAGTAGGGTCAATAAATCATGTCTCCAAAGTAGACAAGACTCAAAAGCCAACAACGATATCATGGAATGCATTCTATTATTAATTTTGAAACATACCTCTGGATTGATGCGAGTCAAAATTGCATTCCTGTCAGGCAGTCTGATAACTGGACGAAGAACACGCTCCTGACCACCAGACATAGGTTGAACCTCCTCTTTCTGGGTTCCAACTATTTTCCCATTGTCCGTAACTGTATCGGTGTCAATGAATTCTTTGAGAAGCTCTTTGTCCTCAATATACCGTTTGATTTCTGCAGACATCCCTGTTATTCTGATAGGATCATCTTCGACATCCATTCTGCGGGAAAGCATCTCAATCCGATCCTCGAAGGACTTCATTGTGTTAGCAACGATAAGGGTCTCATCAAGATCAAACACAATGGCAAGACAACGCAAGTTGAGCATGCCAACGGACGCTGCATAGAGCCCAGAGCGTGCTGAGCAGCACCAAAAGCATGGCATCTTCCCTGATTTGGTCGGCATTGCCACCAGGTGCAGCTCCTCATCCCCAACTACTACCACAGCACTCTACACAGACAAATGAGAGAACATGTTATACAAATCTTAATGTTCTGTGTAAAGTTCTATCAAGAGAAACAGTCCCTGAATCTAACTACATGGAACTTACAACCCATGAAAGACCCAAAATGAAATGTGCAGAATGCTTCAGTATATGAAACTTGTTTCACGAAGTACAAGTATCACCTCAGTAAGTCACGTTTTCCGCTTCAATTTCAAACGAATATGGCAATGATATACTCACATCAAGCCAAAACACCTATGATAGACCCAGAATCAAATGTGCGAAATGCTTCAACCATACTTGTTAAACGAATTGCAAATACAGTGAATAGAAATTCCTAAGAGGTCACGCTCACATTAAAATATGTATACTCCTTCAATTTCAAATGAGCATAGAAAGGAAACTACAGTCGCATGAAGACAAAACCACATATTCGCGGTTGTTCAAAAAAAAAATTTGGGGACAAACCTTGAACTCATTGAAACAAGTGAGATACAAGCGCTGGAGGCTCGGGTTGGGAGGCGTCAGCTTGGTGTGCAGCTTGCATCGCACGGAGAAGGGCGCGATGGTCTGCAGGATGGCGAGCGGCGGGCACCTCTCGCTCGCCGGCGACAGGTGGCTGACGCGGATCTCGTTGCTCGGGAACGGGAGGCCCCCCTCACCGCCCTGCTTCATCGGGAACACCTCCATCTCGCCGAGGTACACCTCGCCGTGGAACATCCGCATGCTGACTCCGGCGGGCGCCCCGGCGGCGGGGGCGACGCCACCACTGCCACCGACCCCGCCTCCCAGTGCCCCCGGCGGCGGGGGTCGAGGCGCGGCCATCGCGAGTGGGGAATCGGAGTGGGAAAAGAGAGGGAGAGGGAGTGTAATTTCACGCAGCGGGAGCAGGTGCTTGCCCCCGCCCGCCTCCCCCGCTTCGGCGGAGACGCGGAGCCGCGGGTTTTGGTGTGTGGGGAATGAGGGGGCGGAGAAGGGGGCTTGCGGGAGGGGGGCTCGGCTGCGTTTATATAGAACTTTGGGGCCGGGCGGCGGGGTGGAGATGGTTCCGATTGTTCGGTCCGGTCACCGGTCTGGCTGCGGACGCGCGGACCAGCCGACCAAGTCGAGTCCCGAACCGGGGCTGAGGCCGGGGCCGGCGCGTCAGTGAGACGGTGACTGTGACTACCTTCCCGTGTCGCGTCTGGCTCGGTGCGCCGCGTGAGGCGCACCGGGAGTCCGGGGCGATTCCGTTTCCTGCTG
>Ga0182004_10003596_pt1 | contig 12354 bp, 12 predicted proteins | sample Sormic07211540_1_FD_120479 | JGI IMG/M metagenome (GOLD analysis project Ga0182004, IMG submission 120479) | Endophyte microbial communities from Sorghum bicolor roots, Mead, Nebraska, USA - 072115-40_1 MetaG | ecosystem: Host-associated > Plants > Roots > Unclassified | place: USA: Nebraska... | reverse complement strand
GCAGAATACCAAAGGGCAAGGGCAGTGCGGTCCAGAACGTCCGTTCGCATGCTACAACGTCATTTTTTGAGAAACTAGAGAGGATGTGCAGAACGTCATTTATTCCTAGTATGGAGGGAGTACCGATTTGTCTTGTTCATTATTGAGGCCAAAGATCCTGCTGAGAGGGCAATGGCTCAGCCATACATCCATCAAGAATCTAGCCTTCTTCCTACTGTTGACTACATAAACTAATTCTCTAATATAGGAATGTGTAATGTCATGCAGGCCTGTCCAGAGTTGAGAGTCTCCTCTATTGCATGAGTCGTAAAACCTTTGTCCCCCAAGTATTAACCCTCAACAGTCTGCAACATGGATATTATCCGCTCTTGTCTTGTTTAAAAATCCATTTTGACAAGAGACATTGGTTCATAATTCTGGTGTCAGCAAAACCCAAACCACCCTCAAGTTTGGGAGGTGCTAGAACTTCCCATTTCATCATGTTATATTTCTTCTTTTGGCCAAGGCCATGCCAAAAGAAATTGGATCTTGCAGTCTCCATTTTGCCGCGAGCATCTCCTTTCAAACGGTTAGAGCATCTCCAACTGTTTTGCATAATTGATTTAGCAAATGAAGGAGTTTGTCAAGTCTCAAAAAAATATGGCAAAGGTGAAAAGAGGCAATCTCCAATGGTTTGGCATTAATCACTTCGCGCCAATTTCTCAATGCCAAGTGTGAACAGGTTTGGCATATATGCCAACCCTTCCTCTCTTTTTGCCAAGTTAACAAAATTGCAAAGTCTAAATGCCAAACCGTTGGATAAGTGATTTTAATACTTTTTTGCAAATACATGAATACAAAGCTTATTTGCAAAACGGTTGGAGATGCTCTAACGTTCCCATGGAATTGAGCTAAGGCACGGAGCAGACAAAATCATATTGCTCGCATACGACATAAACAACTTTGCCAAGAACTCTCTTTTCAACTTTTTATATATGGCCTTGTTTAGATCTATTTTTTTTAAAAAAAATTATTCCTGTAGTATTTTCGTTAGTATTTGATAATTATTGTCAAAACAAAGATTAAGTAGGCTCAAAAGATTCGTCTCATAAATTATAGATAAATTATATAATTAATTATTTTTTATTTATATTTAATGATACATGCTTGTATATGTGATAGAAAATCTTTTTTTTTTGAATTTTGGATGAAAATAAACAAGGTATATACAAGGTATATATATATATATGAAGCAGGGATAGGCTACAATATGAAGTAAAAATACTAAAATACCCTTACTCTTTTGTTGCAAACAAATGGGGACCAAAGAAACAGGGATGGATAGAGTCGTCTTTAACATTTAGAAGCTGCATAAGATGGTTAAAAGCGGGATTGTTTGGATTTTCCTAGTAGTAGATTCTATAAGCTAGCTTCCCTAATTTAATGGAATCAACTCTTAGGCCTTGTTTACCTAAAAAAATCTACAAAATAAAAATAGTACCACTTTCGCTTGTATTTGACAAGTATTGTCCAATTATAGACTAACTAGATTCAAAAGATTTGTCTCGTATATTATAAGTAACTGTGTAATTAGTTAGTTCTTTTATCTATACTTAATACTCCACGCATGTACCGTAAAATTTGATATGGTGGGAAATGCGAGAAATTTAAAAAAATATTTTGTACATGTCTGTTGTCTTTTTTAGCTATACTTTTTATGCTAGTTAGCAGTATTTTTTTCTCACACTAAATCAACCAACAGTAATATTAGTTTTTATTTTTTTAGACCAGCGAATAGGCCCGGCTAAAAAAAGATCTGTATATTTTTACGGTCGATATCTCTATCGTAGCATCGGCTTCAATCAAAGGCACCGTAAAACCAGGTTTCCACCGGGCGTAAAAACCATTTGTGCCACAGTGCACACGCACGCACACGCAGCAGCGCACGTATGACGTACGAGACGGCACGATGCAATGCGACGTCCTGTACTACGGTTTGACGAATGATGACGAGCACACGGGCACCTGCACCTGCGCGTCGGCCGTCGTCCCCTACCTCTCCTACAGTACGTTTTGTTCTCTTGCGAGCGGCGACTGCCTGCGCCACCGATCGCTGCTCTGAGGTGACATCTCGTCTTCCAGAGAGAGAGAGAGAGAGCAGCCGCGCCAGTGCTTTCGCTCGCATTAACGCCGCGGTCGGGCCCTGCAGACAGGAGCCATGGCGAAAAGACGGGAGGAGAGAGAAGAAATTGCTGAGGTGACAAGAGGTGACGACCTGGAAAGACTCGTCGCCGTCGCCGCTTCGCCGTCGTCTCTCTCTCCTCTGTCTAGGCCCCACGGTGGATGATATCTGGCGACCCGGTGTCTCCCTACCTTGCACCTTGCCTCCTCTCTCTCTCTCCAATCTTCTTCTTCCCCGGCTTGCTGACCGTGACCGCCCTCAATCCCCCCATATATTATCCTCTTCCTCCTCTCGCTACATACCCGGTGACCAACTGACCAGATCCTCTTCTCCACCCGTCCCGGCCTCCTCCGCCGCCGCCGGACCAGTCGTCTCCTTCTCCTACCTGGTACGCTCTCTTGCCAACTGCATCCCATGCATCTCCAATGATCGATCCGTCGATCGCTTCGTGGTTTTTGCATGCTTATAAGTTTCTGAAAGGCTTTAATTTTGTCATCTCCCTCTTCTTCTTCTTCTTCTTCTTCCTCTTCTTCTTCTTCCTCTTGCATCATATCCTACATCTACATCTACATGCATCCGTGTCAACAGCATATTTTATGCCTGTGGCTTGCAGTGTTTACTAGTGTACTCGCTCTCCTGCGCATATCATCTACTGTTTCTTTAGTCGATCGATCGTGCAGCACTAGTACTCACCACGCAGTCACGCACACTAGTGCTGGGCAGGGCAGGCCTGCGCACAGTACAGTACAGATGCAGATGGTAGTAGAAAACAGAAGGGCCTTGCCAGGCAGCTAGCTACCCACCGTTTTCAGGAGTTTGCAGGATCATTTTCAATTTGTCATCTCCATCGGTGTGTTCTTCTGCTGTTCTTCCCCCCTTTTTGATGCACGAACCTCTCTCTCTCTCTCTCTCTCTAATACGAGCCAGGGAGCAGAGCACAGTACAAGGGCATCTCTTGAACTATCCTACTATACTCCGTTCATCGACCACAGTCGAAGCGCAGCTTTGCACTTTGTACGTGGCTCGAGTAGTCGATGAGTCTAAAGTTTGCAGTTTTGCTTTGCTTCCTTCCATTTTCCGCCTTTTTCCCTTCGTTTTTCTGCTAGTTTCAGCGTGCGTCAGTTTTCTGCTAGTCAGTCACAGGACAGCTAGATTGGACGTTGGTGTGGCGGAGCCCAACCTGAAACCCTAGCTCATCGAGGATTCTGAATTTCTGATCCATCCCAGCTCCGTCGACCCGGCCGGCCAAGAGCAAGAGATGATGATCCGATTCCGACCAGCCCTTGGCCCTTGCATTATTAATTCGTTGTTGTTTTAGGCCTTGTTCAGTTTCTAAATTTTTTTTAAGATCTCGTCACATCTGATTCTTTAAACCATTAAATATACATAAAGAAAATAAAATAACGAATCTTTTGAGTTTAATTAGTTTACGATTTGACAAATAATTGTCCGTTGGCCAAATCTCCTTTGACTAACTAACTAGTCATGGCGTCATGCAGATCTGATCGAGCTCGTCTTGGCTGGTCACTCGAGCTCAGGCATGGAGTTTGCCGGCGGCGGCATCGCAGCTCCGGCCGCCGACAGCCCTGGCGCGGGGGCGTCGAGGCCGAGCAGGTACGAGTCGCAGAAGCGGCGGGACTGGCACACGTTCGGGCAGTACCTGCGGAACCACCGGCCGCCGCTGGAGCTGCCCCGGTGCAGCGGCGCGCACGTGCTCGAGTTCCTGCGCTACCTGGACCAGTTCGGCAAGACCAAGGTGCACGCGTCCGGGTGCCCCTTCTTCGGCCACCCGTCGCCGCCGGCGCCGTGCCCGTGCCCGCTCAAGCAGGCGTGGGGCAGCCTTGACGCGCTCGTCGGCCGCCTGCGCGCCGCGTTCGAGGAGCACGGCGGGCGGCCCGAGGCCAACCCGTTCGGCGCGCGCGCCGTCAGGCTCTACCTCCGCGAGGTCCGCGACAGCCAGGCCAAGGCGCGCGGCATCGCCTACGAGAAGAAGCGGCGCAAGCGACACCCGGCGGCGCACCGCCAGCCCAAGCAGCAGCAGGATGGCCATGGCCAGCACCACCACCCGTCGCAGGCCGCGCCGGGCCCGGTGGCCGAGCGGCGCCTGGCTGACGTGGCCGAGCCGCCGGCGCCGCACTTCTTGATCCCGCACGCGCACTTCCTCCACGGCCATTTCCTGGCGCCGGTGACCCAGCCCATCGACCCTGCCGCGGGCGGAGGTGGCGGCGGCGCTGGGGAGGACATTGTGCTCGCAATGGCTGCCGCCGCCGAGGCGCACGCGGCCGGGTTCTTCATGCCGCTGTCCGTGTTCCACTAGCTTGCTAGCTAGCTTTACTCCAGTGCTGCTTCCACAGTTTCCATGGGGTTAATTAGCTGAAATGCAAGAGTGATTAGGCGTAAGTAAGCTTGCAGATTTCTGCTAATGGTGATGGATTTGGTCTCGCCGCGCGCGCGTGATCTTTGTATGCACGTCACATCACCAACCGCTGCTGGCTGCCTTTTGGTTGTGTAGTGTTTTTGCACGGTCTTTTGTATTCTGTTATCGAAAGAATGGCAGGATTAGATGGCTTGTTCATTCTCCGTGGCGACGTTCTTGTGGGGGGATATCATGTGCTGTAGCTGACCAATCGACCTAAGCTTGCGCTCAACTCTCTTTGCATTGCTTCTGATAATTGTGCTATGTTAGTACTCTCTCTGTCCCTAAAAGCTTCAATTTTCAGAATCTGTGCCAGTGAAACTTGTTTAACTTTGACCAACATTATAGAGAAGAGCATCAATATATATAATATAAAATGAGTATCTTATGAAAATATATTCAATGATAAATCTGATGGTATTAATTTGGTACTATAAACTTTAGTGTTTTTTTTCATAAATTTGGTCAAAGCTTTAAAAGTTTGACTTAGAACAACTCCAGAAGTTGCGGTTTTCAGGAACGGAGGGAGTACTTAGGGGATGTTTGGTTACTAGCCATAATCTACCACAACTAACTTTAGGCAAATGTGGCAAACCACAAAAAGTGTGGCTAGTGGTTGCCACATTTTGCCATGTCTAAAAGAATATTGTCACACTTTTTGACCCTATGACATGTGGAGACTAAAAGAATTATACTTAAATTTAGTTGTCAACCAAACACTTGCTAAAGTCAAACTTGCCTAAGGTAAAATACGACAAACTGTGTCTAGCAACTAAACAACCCCTTACTTTCGTATTGTTGTCCTAACCAATCTTGCATCTATACTTTCTTCACAAATACCGTCCATTACAAATACCGTCCATTAGTAAATACTTGTGTTTCTAATTGCATGATGATGTTTGCCCTAAATAAGCAAGCTTATGGATGATGTGCAATGTGTATACACGCTCACCGCCCCTCAAAAGGATGATGCATTTAGTTATATATCAATCTTCACTAACAAATTTGGCACAAGTCCACACTACTACCTATGACAAATTTAGCACAAGTCCACACTTTGTTTACTTCCAAATGATTTTATAAAATAGAAATAGTACCATTTTTGTAGTACCATTTTTGTTTGTATTTGACAAATATTGTCTAATCATAGACTAACTAAGCTTAAAAGATTCGTCTCGCAAATTACAGGTAAAATGTGTAATTAGTTATTTCTTTTATCTATATTTAATGCTTTATGTATATGCTCCAAGATTCGATGTGACGGGAAATGTGAAAAAATTGTAAAATATTTTGAGAACTAAACAAGGCCTTAAACCCAAAAACTTTAAAATATTGTCCGTCATATTGAATCTTGCGTTATATGTATGTATTAATGTTCGCTTGTCTTATAAGCCGTACTTTTTCCGCCAACCAACAATATTTTTCTCTTATATTAAATCAGCGAACAGTATTTTCAGTCATGACTTTTCAAACCAGCTAATAGGCCTGTGCATAGTTTGCCTGTAAATCACGAGATAAATCTTTTGAGCTTAGTTAGTCTATATTTGGACAATAATTACTAAATAAAAACAAAAGTGTTACTGTACCAAAAAATTTCATAACTAAATATGGTCATAATACATTTTAGCAACGTTATTTTTATCGTCGGTTTAATTTGTAGCACTAACCAGCGGTGAAAATAATGGTCCAATATAAATCTTCAACCCCAAATCCTCACCCCTACTCTCAAAACACCTCAGCCGCCGCCTATACTGCTCGACATCGTTGGACGACCTCTTCCCTCTTTGCATCAAACCTGTCTCGCCCTAACAGCGGTGGCATGCATGAGGGCATGGCGACCAAACAAGTAGCCCCCTTCCAAGCTATCCGTAGCCTTGGTTTAGATCTAGAGGAGGGTGGCGGCGCAAGCAAATCTCCTTAGGTCATCCGCAATGGTTATCAAATAGCTAGCTAGAAGGAATTCTATTGGCTCTCAATAACACTTTACAAATAGCTAGCGAGATGATGTATAAAAATAATAACAAGTAGCACTCTCATTGGCTATCGAGGAGAGAGATCAAATAGCTAGCGACTTTCTAATAGCTAGCGACTCATAAATAGCTAATCTAGCACGATCTTTTAGAAATAACTCTCTCACAATACTCTCCACAATAGCTAGTAACTTTCTAATAGCTAGTGACTTCCTAAGCTAGCTATTTGCAAATTGTCATTGAGAACTAATAACATTCTTCCTAAAGATCAAATAGCTAGCAATTGAATACCCGGACGCCCTTAAGACCGCTAGGGGGCTTGGCCTAGATCTGAGGCAACCAATAACAATGATAGAGGCATTTCTCAAGGGTGGCAGCCTTAGACTTGCGGAATGTTGGCGGTCTAGATCTTGGCGTGGGCGACGGCAGACAACGGTGGATACAAAGTTTAAAAATGTTTTTTTTTTTTGCCTTTCTTTTGGTCTTCCTCTTAATAAAAAATGGGTTAACGATCCGATCACGAAAAAAAGACAACGGTGGATACTAAACCTTGGTTATTTACTTATTTATTTGGTTTGCACCACCATCCCAAGCGAGTGGTGATGAGGCTCCTCATCACCGTCAACTTGTGGAACCGACGGTGACGAGACCTGTGTTATAATGCCACCAATATAAAGGGCTACTAGACCTAAGGCCTTGTTTAGATGCACCAAAAAACCCAAAACTTTACAAGATTCTTCATCACATCGAATCTTATGGCACATGTATGAAACATTAAATATAAATAAAAAAGATAACTAATTGCATATTTTACCTATAAATCACGAGATGAATTTTTTAAGACTGGTTACTCAACGATTGGACAATGTTTATCAAATAAAAACGAAAGCGCTACAGTGGTAAAATCCAAAAAAAAATTGGATCTAAACAAGGCCTAAATTTTATTTATTTGTTTGATTTGCACCATGAGTTCTACAGCGAGTGGTGACGGGGTTCCTCGTCACCATCAACTCATGAAACTGGCAATGATGAGACCGGTCTTGTAGTGCCAATGTGAGTACATGGAGCTGTTTGCATATAGAATCCTAGTGACTTACAAAGTAATTGATCACATCTTGTGATCTGATGGATCATGGATTATTGTTCTATGGCCTTATTTAGTTCACCTTGAAAACCAAAAACTTTTCAAGATTCCTCGTCACATCGAATATTGTAGCATATGCATGAAACATTAAATATAGATGAAAACAATAACTAATTACACAGTTTAACTGTAAATCACGAGACGAATCTTTTGATCCTAGTTAGTCCATGATTAGATAATATTTCTCACAAACAAACGAAAGTGCTACAGTATCGAAAAGTTTTCACTTTTCGGAACTAAACAAGGCCTATATCTAGGAGAAACTATGTAGTAGGATACTAGGATTGATGGACGTACGTATGGTGGAATTCGAAAGCAAGCACAAACTAGCAGAGATCTTATCTCCAAGAAAGGATGAAACTAGTTCGGTCAATTGGTCATGTTGTAAAAGGCTATGCATGCTCTTTTGTCCTGCCCGGAGTTTAGTGTGCCTTCCTGTGCTGACTGCTGATCGAGTGGTTGCAAAGGAGCGATTGTCCTCGCCCCCAATCCTCCAAGAAAGATGCCCCACATTTCCCTGTCTGGCAGAGGAGCTAGAATGAACAGGAAATACATCACACATTAAGACACACAATACACGTGGCATTTCATTAAAATGTCATCATCATAGTAGTAACTAAGAGCGCATTTCATTAAAGGACAAATCTGTATTATTACAAAAGAGTTTAAATAAAATATGACAACAAGCATAAAAGATTTGTAGCGACTAATGATATATGAAGATATAATCAAAATTTGAATTTGTGTCATCATGAGGGCATGATTGCAGCAAGCCAACAAGAACCATCACAACTTGTGTTAAGGTTTCAACTAGATGCATATTGAAGACAAATGAAATGCCATGCACAGCAGAAATAATTAATTATGAATAGGTATAGTTGGAACAACATATAATAATGTGTATCATGTTAAAAAATGAACATAGATATATCACAAAAGATTAGTTGTAGGTGCTAAACGCAATCTTCTAATAAAGTACTTAAGTCTATTAAAATTCTAACTGTACAAGAACAAGAATTGATGGATCATTATATGTAAATCATTGTGAATGGTCATAAAACTACTCTCTCTGTTCTTTTATAAGATGTTTTGTTTTTTTTATATATACTTTGGTATGCATTTACATGTACACTTGTCCAAATACATATCAAAGCAAGAAAATCCAAAACATCTTATAATTTAAAATTTGGAATTAAAGAAGTACTTCTTAAAGTGGTTCGCTGTGCCCACAACACAAAAAAATAAACGATTTTGTTTTAAGAAAACTGTATTCAAAGATTTGTAAATTAGTTAAGCGCGCGCACGCATTTTGGCTGGAGCGTGCATTCAGTAGTTTTACACTTTTTCTTTACTTGGTAGAAGAAATGACACGTTTCGATTTTCAAATAAAATGGAAGAAACACATTTTTTAATGGAAAATGTACTCTTTCCATCCAGATACGTTAAAATATCTCAAATTTGACCAATTATCTATAAAAAACTATAAATTATTTTGACATCAAATTAGTATCGTTAGATTTGTTATAAGATATTTTTTATATTATAATTATTTGGTGTTAAAATATTAATATTTTTATTATCTATATATTTTATCAAACTTTCGATACTTTAATTAAAAAAATGCTTCTCAAAAATATTTTTTTCGTAGGGTTTCATCGGAAATGCATAGAGTAGGTACAGTACATCCACCGATCGGAATAGTGAGGAACACGTGAAAAGTCTATTTCAGAAAACGTTGAAATGCTGCCGCCTGGATGCGTGGGTTGGAGTGGACGTTGGAGCAAGCGAGCCCATGACTGCCAGGATGTGCAAGTGCAACCCCATGCCTATAGGCATGCATTCAGGATGGCAAGTGCAAACCTGCTTGCAGAGACGACGCCGCAGCAAACAGCATCAGGTTTGACCAATCATCCGTAAAAAAAAGTATCCTTAAAAAAGTCTATAAAAAATATAAATAGTTATGACATCAAATTAATATTATTAGATTTGTCGTGAGATCCCTCCATCCCAAATTATAAGACATTTGATTTTTTTTTTATTTCAAATTTAGTTACTCGTCTTATTGACAAAATTTATACAAACATAGTCAAATTTAAGCTATTCTTAAAGAACTTTTAATAATAAATCAAGTCACAACAAAAAAGTGATAGTTTGTACAATTTTTTGAATTAGACGAATGGGCAAAGTTGATGTAAAAAAGTCAAATGTCTTATAATTTGGGATGAATTGAGTATATTTTCTGTAAAAATAATTATTTATGCTAAACATATTAATATTTTTATTATCTACATATTTTTATCAAATTTTAGATATTTTAACAAAAAAATGCATCTTTAGATAGAGGCAGTATCTTTTTCGTGGGGTTTCATCAGAATACAGTACATGTTTTAAAAGTAGGCAATTTTAGTATCATTTTAATTTTGAAAAATACTAAAACCAAGCTTGTGATATCATATATATGCGCACATGCGATCTGCATATGAACATGTAGCTAGATAACCCTAATCATCATGAATTTACTTAGAAAACAAAGGACGGGATGCAATAACACACCCAGTGGCAGTAGAGTTGATGCTAGTTAACATGCCGGTTGTAATGTAGTCGTGTCGTTCAATGTCCTATAGTAATGTTGTAGTGGCTATCACTCTAAGTTGTCGAGAAGTAGGAGGAAGATGAACGAACGAACGTGCAGTCACATGAAAGACGCTCTTTAGAAACCTGATTGTTTGTCTTCACTCGAGCAGATGAACTCACAATGACGCTAGTTTTGGAGGCTTGCTCTCCCTATTCTTGTGCGCGCATGAACCGGACGAGTATGGCAGAGAGCAGCACAACAACAGTGTGGATGTCCCTTTTGTGCAGCAACGACGGAAGATGAAGCTTAGAGCCAAGCACACGAAGAGATGGTAGCCATCATATCACTATGCGTTATAACTATAAGTAAGATATAGAACATACAATGATGTGTCTGGTGCCAGTAACGAAAACCACTAAGACACCCAAAACCACTAAATCATGATTCAACAACATATAATGGTCATCATATATTTAAATTTGGTCAAACCGCAAGTTACTCCACATGAAGGGCCTGATAATTTACACCTAGTATTAACTTTGATCTTAAAATTTTGTTTAATTTAATTACTGATAAAAATTGGACGAATCTAATTAAATCTAACTTTACATACATCCATCGATCAGGATAGTGAGGAACACGCTGAAATATTGGCGCCGTGGTGCGTGGTTTGTGGATTCGTTTGGATGATAAGCCATATTTACTGATTTATCGTGATAGTAAAATATAATTGAATGGCGGTCAGATTCGGCAAGGCACTGTTTAGTTTTAAAAAATTTCCCAATAATTTTTAAAATTTCAAGTCACATCGAATCTTTAAACATATGTATGGAGCATTAAATATAGTTAAAAATAACTAATTACATAATTTACCTATAATTTATGAGACAAATCTCTTAAACTTAATTAATTTATGATTAAATAATAATTATTAAATATAAATAAAATTCCTACAATAACCAAACCCATGTCTTGTCAAGGGATGGGTCGCGCAGTGTCGTCGCAGTCGCAGTACGCACGTCATACAAGAGGGCATTGGACCTGGAACCGCGACTGGCGGAAGGACGGTCGTCGCCTTCGGATCTGCAACTCTGCAGAAGTACGAGCTGTTAAAAAGGGCAATCCTGCACATGTCTAAAAATTTGTTTCTGAATTTTGAGGCCACACAGCCAAACATTGGCTAATTATAAATAATGGGGGCTAATCGCTGGTTAGAGCCTAAATTTCTTACTAGCACATAAACATATTTAGCCCACTGTCTTAAAATGGGCAAATTTGTAGCCTTAGGATCGTACTTGAAACTGACAATAAAATATTCTCTATGTCTAGAAATGTAATTGATATGAATATGTTCCTAGTTAAATTATCCTAAATTTAATCATGTTTATACCGAATTTTTTTTAATATTTATAGCATAAAAAAGTACAAAGGCATTTGATAATGTATCATTTGATATCATAAATAATATTTATTTTTCAAAAACTTAGTTAAATTTAAAGTAGTCCGACTTCACTATGTTCTAGGATGGTGGGAGTATTTATTTATTTATTGTAGATTTACTGTAGAGTTCTTTATGTATATGATGTGTATACACAGATGGCATTTCCCTTGAATGGAGGAGATCGCGGAATGGTCTTACATTACGTCCTTGTTAAGGTTCCCATAATTCTAAATATCTGAATCTTTTAACATACTACACTGTACAATGGCGAGCATGCTAACAAAACGATGGCCCTACCTGTTTGTTTAACTAATTGTTTAGTTCGCAAAAATTTTCAAAATTCCTCGTCAAATCAAATCTTTGGTCGCATGCATGAAGTATTAAATATAGACGAAAATAAAAACTAATTGCACAGTTTACCTGTAATTTGCGAGATGAATCTTTTAAGCCTAGTTACTCCATAATTGGACAATGTTTGTCAAATAAAAACAAAATGCTACAGTAGCCAAAAACTGAAATTTTTGCGAACTAAACAAGGCCTAAAATTTAGCTTAGGCCTTGTTTAGTTCACCCCAAAAATAAAAAACTTTTCAAGATTCTCCGTCACATCGAATTTTGCGGCATATGCATGAAGCGTTAAATATAAT
>Ga0182004_10003595_pt1 | contig 12355 bp, 20 predicted proteins | sample Sormic07211540_1_FD_120479 | JGI IMG/M metagenome (GOLD analysis project Ga0182004, IMG submission 120479) | Endophyte microbial communities from Sorghum bicolor roots, Mead, Nebraska, USA - 072115-40_1 MetaG | ecosystem: Host-associated > Plants > Roots > Unclassified | place: USA: Nebraska... | reverse complement strand
TCTCGCGCAGGTGACAGGATATCACCCGACTTCTACCGATTAAAGCATAGCTAAGCTGCTACTTGATCCTAACTCTATGACCAGGTAGTGGTAAGATATCTGGACAAGGATTGAGTATAATGCAGCAAGAGTTTCATCACAACTCCTAGACGTAATGCATCAATAGATATAACATAATCAAGTAAGCTTTCGAAATTAAAAAGGGAGACTTAAGATGCTCCGAGGCTTGCCTTTCACGAACGATGCAGGCTCGTGATTAGGGCACTCGATCTCCTCTTCAGGCTCCGCGTGTTCGGCTTGCTGGTCCTCCGCCTCCGGATTGATCTCCTGGCCTTCGGGGTTCACCAGGCTGAGCTCAAACGAGGTCGCTGCTTCTGATGCACCTATTGCATGCATAATGAATAAGAAATGTGTGCATACTAGATGAGGATGAATACTTGATAACATAATTAGAACTTCACTAGATACTCATTTACGGAGTAACTTTCATAACAAGTTCACACAAGATGATTAACTACTTAGCAAGATTACCAAATCACTACAAACAGCAATGACCAACATAACAGTGCAGCTCAAGGAATAAATCGTAACTGGAGCTATACAGATCCAACAAATATGAATGAGGACATTCTGGAAAGCTTATGAAATTATCTACATTTCATCTTTAAACATCACAGCAAGATTCGTAAGTTAAACAAGCCAATTAAAGAAAGTTCCAGGCTCTGTCCCAGAAAAACAGAGAACACCTATTTCTGGAATCCAAATTGGAAGAGCTATAACTTTTAAACTATTGGACCAAATGATCCCAAAATTAAACCACAGCTAGTTCATAAAGTTTAAAACAACTTTGATTTAGATAAGTCTTCCAGAAAACCAAGTTATGATCAAGCAAAGGTTAGATTACTAACTTGCTGTCCAGAACAGCTTTTAACCCTTTAATTAATTATTTGATGACATAGCCAAAACATATCTAGTGCCAACCAAATGGCTTACAAGCACTAGCATACAATAATATTACCAGAACAACATATGGTAACTCCAAAACATTTAATAACAAGGCATTTACTAATTTAATTCTATAAAGGGACATAGTTACAAGATTTTAGCAAAAGTGCTCAGAAAAATCTACAAAAATTACACAAGCACAAACATAGCATCTTGACATTACCATAATATTTTCCGAACAATTGCACATGCCAAAATTAAGATAAACATTTACCATTTGACAAGGTGCTTATTTCATAAATTAATAAACATAGCTTAGATAGTGTCAAACAACAGATTTCAGATTATTTACATGTTACTATTACTATAAATAAGTTTGACACCAAAGTAGAGCACCAGCATAAGCACCAAACATTTATTATGATTTAAGTAAGAAAACAAGCCATATCACAAACATAAATTACATATCACAGATACAGTACTCCAAAAATCTTGAAATATTTATCATAGCATTCTAATATCACTCAAAGACTACCATAAAAATTTCATAGCAAAAGGAGCAGTATATCAACAGATATGAATTTACACATAAATAACAAGATTAAATCATAACAATTATGTTTCCTAGAAAAAATGGTGCATTTTATATTTTTATTAAAAACTAGCCATCTCACGGAACATCACAAAATTTGTTTCACAACTTTTGGATCTCAGAAACTGAAGATATGATTTTTGCAAGAATGCCAAAAATCTGGATTTGAATAAAAGAAAAGGAGGGAAACGACATGTCACTGACAGCGGGTCCCGCATGTCAGGTTCGTCTTCCTCATGACCGAGACGACATTCACCGGTGATTTCTCCGCGACGGCGAGGTCTCCGGCCAAACCAAGGGCACCAACGTGACCCCCAGACCCTTGCGAACCGATTGACCCCCTTTTCCCCACGGCGGAGCCACTGGAAAGGGCTTGTCGTCGACCATGGCGGCTCGGCGGAGGTGCTCGCCGTTACGCCAGAGCTCTGAGGCCAGTAGAGCGCGACCTAGGCTTTCCTACAGCACCAGTGAACTACGGCGAAGCTTCCTAGGTAAGTGACTAGGCTTGAAACGGTGTGGAATGAGCTGGCCACGAGAGAGCCGAACTCCGGCGGAAACACGACGGCGCTGCGCGTTGTGTCAGGCGACTGTGAGTGCGGTAGAGCGTCCACCAAGTGGCGCAGACGTTCGCTAAGGACCTAAGCTACCTCTAGGACCTAACCAGAGGAGACGAGACGCTCTGAGGAGCTCAGCATTGAGTTCGCCGGAGAAGAAGGTCACGACGACCCGATTTGGGGGAAGTCGGAAATGTCGGCTCACCGGAGGGTTTCACTTCGAGTTTGCGGGTGGAGGATGGAGAGCGGGTCACGGCGGAGCTGTGGACAAGTTTTGGTGGGCAGCAACGCAGCGAGGAGCGCGTTTGAGCTCGCCGGAGTGAGCTCACGACGGTGAGCTCGCTGCGGCCGCGTTTCTGGCGAGAGAGCGAGAGGGAGGAGGAAATGGACGCGTCCACTGCGCCCGAGGCGTCGCCGTGGAGGTAATGCGTGCGTCTGGAGCTGACGAGCGGGGCCAGAGATGACGTACGGGCGCCAAATGTCACCGTTGTTCTGTCGCCGGTCGGCCACGTCGACGAGCTCTGCTCCCATTCGGACATGGCGATGGTCGTCTGACAAAGCGACTTTGACAACAATTATCTCCCAAACCAAAACGAATTTGGAGATGGTGTAGTTGACAAAGTTGGAGTACTAGCTGAGTTCTACAATATTGCCAACTGGAGCAAGAGCCAAATCGGCCTAGATTGAGAGATGTGAGGCTTCCAAAATCGATCGAGCAAACTGATGGCGCCTGGACTTAGCCAAATTTGGCTAAGTGCTAAAACAGCACCCAAAACTGCCTTGCAAGCACTTTTTGAGCATGATGTGAACATTTTCATGAGATGGCCATAAAACAACTGTTGTTCCTTATAACGTTTGCTACAGCTTTGCTGTAGAAAGTTTTGACATGCAAACATTTTATGAAGCACTTTTTAAAAGCCTAAGCAAAAGAGGTTTCTAGGGCCTATACAAGGAAGTATGACTTAAGCACTTAATTTGGAGAAGTGATCAACATGAACATTGTTCCTAAGGTTGAGCTAAGCATAGATAAACTAATTACCAAGGCATAGCACACAAATATGGACATGGCACAAGCAAACACAAGCATAGGAAGCATAATTAAGCAAGTTAAATCACATTTTTGCATAAAATGACATGACCCAAGATAGATGATGATCATGATATGCTTGAGTAGATGAGGATGCTCATGTTATGCATGTGATTGATGCAACCATAACACTGGGGTGTTACATAAGCAACAATTAACCGAATTGTTAAAGGAATATAAAGATTGCTTTGCTTGGGATTATACCGAGATGCCTGGTTTAGACCGATCGATTGTTGAGCATCGGTTGCCTATCAAGTTTGGGTTTCGACCGCATCAGCAACCAGCATGCCGATGCAATCCTAATATTCTTCTTGATATTAAGGCCAAAATAACCAAACTTATTGAAGCTAAATTTATTCGGCAATGTCAGTATGCCGAATGGATTCTAATGTTGTTCCTGTTTATAAGAAGAATGGGAAGCTTCGTGTTTGCATTGATTTCAGGAATCATAATAAAGCTACGCCAATGGATGGATATCCAATGCTAGTTGCCTATTTATTGGTTGATGCTGCAGCTGGACATCAGATTATTAGCTTTATGGATGGCAATGCAGGTTACAAATAAATATTCATGACTGAAGAAGATATTCCCAAGACAACATTTAGGTGTTCTGGTCATGTTGGGTTGTTTGAGTGGATAGTCATGACCTTTGGTTTGAAAAATGCTGGTGCTACTTACCAGAGGGCTATGAATTTCATCTTTCACGAGTTCATCGGCAAGATAGTAGAGATCTATATTGATGATGTGGTGGTTAAGTCTGGAGATTTCACAAAACATCTAGCCGATTTGCGAAAGGTTTTGGAGTGCACAAGGAAACATGGTTTGAAGATAAATCCTAATAAATGTGCATTTGGTGTATCGGCAGTATAATTTCTTGGTTTCATGGTGCATCAAAGGGGGATTGAAATTAGTACGAGGTCCATTGATGCCCTCAATAAGATAGTTGCTCCCACTAATAAAACTGAATTTCAATCATTGATCGGTAAGATAAATTTTATCAAACGATTTATATCTAATTTGTCTGGTAAGATTCGTGATTTTAGTCCTTTGCTTAAGTTAAAAGCCGATCAAGAATTTGTGTGGGGAAAAGAGCAACAGTTAGCAGTGGACGAAATCAAGAATTGTTTGACGAATCCTCCGGTTTTGATTCCGCCTCAACAAGGAAAGCCTTTCAGATTATATTTGTCTACCGATGGGATGGTCATCGGTTCAGCTCTAATTCAAGAATTTGAAGGGAAAGAACATGTGATTTATTATCTAAGTAGAAGACTGGTGGATGCTGAAACAAGGTATTCGACAATTGAGAAACTGTGCTTATGCTTATATTTTTCATACATCAAATTAAGACACTACTTGCTATCGGCTGAATGCACTATTATATGCAAAGATGATGTAGTCCGATACATGTTAACAATGCCGATTATGAGTGGTAGGATCGGCAAGTGGATATTAGCGTTGTCGGAATTTGATCTGCGCTATGAATTGGTTAAGGCAGTTAAAGGAAAGATTATGGCCAATTTTGTAACTCAGCATTGCGGTTTGGTGGATGCTTTGGAAATCGTTCCTTGGATGCTCTTCTTTGATGGATCCATGTGTGACGGGGGGGGGCAGGAATTGGCATAGTGCTAATTTCTCCTCGAGGAAAGAGATATGACTTTTCTTTGCCGAATGTTGCCACGTCAACGAATAACCAAGCTGAGTACCAGGCTTTGATCAAAGGGTTAGAATTATTAAAGGAAGTTCATGTCGATGCTGTTGAAATCTTCGGCGATTCTATGCTTGTTATAAATCAGTTGGCTGAAATTTATGAATGCCGAAGTGAGGTTTTGATAACCTACTATGAAAAGTGCGCACAACTGTTAAGAGAATTCAAGGATTTCCGATTATAGCATATTCCTCTATTGCATAGTAAAGAAGCTAACCAATTGGCTCAACACGCCTCGGGATATCAACCCATCTCGAATGTCTTATCCGCAGCTAGTGCCGATGATTAGAGAATGGAGATCATTGATTATCTGAAAGATGCGTCCAAGAAAGTTGAGAGGCATGTTAGATTTCACGCCACAAAGTACATACTCCTCGAAGAAGAGCTATATTACCGAACAATAGATGGGATTTTATTCAAGTGTTTGGGTGATGATGATGCTAGAAGATTGATGGGTGAAATCCGGGAAGGAGTATGTGGAGCGCATGAATCGGCTTTCAAGATGAAATGGATGATTAGGAGAAACGGATATTATTGGCCAACTATACTTGAAGATTGCTTTAAGTATTTAAGGGGATGTCAAGGATGTTAGAGGTTTGGCAATATTCAAAGAGCGCCCGCATCGGCCATGAATCCTATTATTAAACCTTGGCCGTTCCGTGGATGGGCTATTGATCTCATCGGTCAAATTTATCCACCATCAAGTAAAGGGCATAAGTTCATCTTGGTTGCCACTGATTATTTCACTAAATGGGTTGAGGCTATTCGCTTGAAGAAAGTGATATCGGCTAATATGATCGACTTTGTAAAAGAGCATATTGTTTACCGATTTGGTATTCCTCAGACAATTACTACCGATTAGGGTACTATGTTTACATCGGGAGAGTTTTGACGAATTTGCAATCAGTATGTGGATTAAAGTGTTAAATTCTTCTCCTTATTATGCTCAAGCTAATAGGCAAGCCGAGGCTTCTAACAAAGGGATTATTAAACTCATCAAGCGGAAGATAGAAGAAAATCCTAGGAAATGGCACACATTGTTAAATGAAGCTTTGTGGTCATATCGGATGGCGTGTCATGGATCGACCAAAGTTTCACCCTATCAATTGATGTATGGACACGATGCGGTGTTACCATGGGAGATCAAAGTTGGATCTGGGCGAGTGTCTTTTCAGGATCAATTGACTGCCGATGATTATGCTAGTTTGATGAAAGATGGTTTAGACGATTTAGCAGGGCATCGATTGAGGGCTTTAATTAGTATAGAAGAAAATAAGAAGAGAGTTGCTAAATGGTATGATAAAAAGGTGAAGGCTAAAGAGTTCGCTGTTGCAGATTTGGTGTAGAAGTTAATTCTACCGATTGGGACTAAAAGTCCGAAATTTGGAAAATGGTCTCCTAATTGGGAAGGTCCTTATCTGATAAGTCGGTCTGCTCCTGGCAATGCTTATATTTTGGAAACTCTTAAAGGAGTTGAATTTCCTAGAGCATTAAATGGAAAATATTTAAAGAAGTACTACCCAAGTATTTGAGTTGATGCGTGAAAATTTAAATGCCGATAACACTCCTATCGTCTGGATGAACTGTATCTAGGATCATGCATAATGTTTAGGTGCCGATAACAGTGCTATCAGCTGGACCAAAATGATTAGAAGTTTTCTTAGAGCAGAATTGAGCGAGTTGCCGATGAAGAGCTCACAGGTTCAGTAGAGCTTGGATAGTAGATATGGCGCGCAGATGAATCTGGTTGGCCTCTTCTATTTCTAGAATATCTTCATCAGCAGAACCCTCTATCGGCATCAGCTTTTTCTTCATCTGCAGTACTTTGCGGGCTTGGATGTTTCTTTCTTGCTGAAGAGTTCTGAGCATTTCAGGCAGCTGACTTTCTGCTTGCTGAGCTTGGGTCAGGGCCTCTTCTACCTGTTTGAGTTCAGCTAGCAGCGCTTCTCTTCTTACCGATAGATCGGAAATCTTCCGCTTTAGCTCATCCCCTGAGGACTGCAGAATGCCGATGCTCTTGTGTTTTTTATCGGCGGCGTGCTTTACTTGCATTACTTCCTCTATGAGCCGGGCGTGAGCAGCTCTATCGGCAAGATGCCGAGTGGCTTTCTGATATTGGAGGTGGCGGCTTTCTAAGTGTGCAGCTTGGAAAAGGACTTCTTCTGCATCGGCTGGGATCTGACCATGAAGAGTCTTGAATAAATCCTTGGCTGGATCAGAATCATCTACCAACTAGGTTGTATCTTGATGCAGTAGGGCCAACAAGTCTTCCAGCTTTGGGTTAATATCTGCCGATGAGATTCCCACCGCTTGAGAAGAGCTTGCTGCTTCACCTTCGTCATCGGAGATGTCGATGGCAAAGGAGAATAGACTATCTGGGGAATCTTGCTCCTAGAAAAGGAAGAAGATAAGTTACTTAAAGCCAGGTATTAGTGATGAAAAGTCTGGAAGAATCAAGCGACTTACTTGATTCAGAAGAATTTCCTGCCTCTGCCGTAGGGATGTAGTCGGTACTATGGGTTGATTGGCTGAAGTCGCCGATGGAATAACTTCAACTGAGAAATTACAAGGGTAATTATAATTTGCAAAAATAAAATTCATCGGTGATAATTCTATGATCAATACTTTACCTTGAGGAGGTATGGTGACTGATTGTTCTGGAGGGATGGCTGATGACGTGCCCATGTCTGCCGGGTTGGCAACTTGTTCAGAGACATTAGCTGGTGCTTCTTGCTGGGATGGCCGATGACGTGCCCAGGTCGGCAACTTGTTCAGAGACATTGGCTAGTACTTCTTGCTGGGGTGCTTGTCGGGGAGGATAAGGTGCTTCTTGTGTCTGGACTTCTGGTGAAGAAGGGGATGATTCCACATGGATCGGAGAAACTGGACGAGGAGAAGATGGTGCTGTCCTCTGGCGCTTTGGTTGCCACTTGGTGCTTTTGGGGCCTTTTATCTTAGCTTGACTGGGCTAGGGAGCATCGGCACAAGACGCTTGAGCGCTTCTGGTTCTAGCCGATTTGCCAGTTTGCTGCTGCAACAACCAAAGTTTCATGAGTAGAAGCATAAAAGAATATTGATGAAATTTTGTTGGAAGATAAAGTTACCAATGAAGTTCCTGTTGTGGCCAATGTGCCCTGAAAGGATGATATAAGTGTGGGATGAAATCAGTGCAAACAAAGGAAATTAAGGAGTTTTACCTTGATAGCCTATGCTAGGGTGGCCGCGGCTACCGATGGAGATGCTTTTGACCTCTTGGTGGTCGTCTTCTTGAAGCGCACGTTCTGGTGCGCCAGAGCTGCTAGACTTGGTGCATGGTGGCCGATCAAAGAAATCGGGCCTGATTGAAGAAGATCGATCGGCTTCCCACTCCTGCTGATTGTTGGCGCTGGATTATCAACCTGTTGAAATAGAAAAATAATAATAAGTTGCCGATAGGATCAAAAATAATGGAAGGGTCAGAGTATCGGTAAAAGACTTACGATGTCATCAGGAACTTTGTAGTTGGGGTCGATCATGCCGCGGTATGTGTGAGCTGCGCTGAACAGGTGCTCTTTCCATTCCTCCCACCATTGTTTATACAACTGAGTAATAAAAAGAGCTGGCACCCATGCCGATAGATCGATATTTGTTGTATCGGCATTTAGCTGAAGCTGAGCTATCCTTATCCACTCAAGCCCACTGGTTATTATCTCTCTTGGGTTCACCACATCGACATAACAGAGTCTGATCGGTAATTGGCCAAAAGCTAGTTGGCGAGCTAGTACCGATGGGTTGTAAAACTCATAAGTGGGGCTAGTGTTTTTCCCACTGCCAAAGATGTTCACTGGGATGGCTCTCGGAGTGATAATTGCCATCATTAAGTCATTATCCTTATTGAGGGCATTGTCGAAAGGGTGGAAGATGAGCGAGAACCTGGTTTCTGGATCTTCGTAAGGCATGCATGCTCGCTGTTCTTTGGTAAGGCCATCATATAAGGTTTGGAAGAATCGGCCAACTTGGTTTTTGTTGTAGCTGGTACCGGGCAGAACTATAGCAGCCTTGCCATTATTGAGGGGTAGGCGAGTTGCAGATTCATCATCGGCTATTTCATGATCTTTGGCAATATCTCTGTAGAATCGCTGTGCAAAGATATCGAACCGAAGGCGTTTGTGCATATGAACATTAAGCCACATGTTGATAAACCACCAGGGGCCTCCTAGGTTGTCGATGGTTCACCTAATAGAAGCTTTTCGGTCACATGGTGGAGGAGGTGATATGCAGAACCGAGCAAGTATCAGCCAAGGGGAAATCGGCCACCATCGGCTAACCTTTCTACTGCCGATAAGTAAACAGAGGTTGGTCATACCGATCGGCCACAGAAGACGAATTTGACTAGCCACATGTTTAGGAAAGTGGCTTGTTCTCTTTGCCCAACTGGTCCTGTCCTCTGGTACTTCTGAATGTATCCTGACCAACCGCCGATGTTGCGGGTTTCTACCTTGCGTTCAGCTTTACGGTCGTACAGATGGCCATCATCGGCAGATGCAATATCTAAGCCAGTGAGCATAAGCACATCGGCAAGAGTCAGAGAAGTAGGGCCATGACCAAACAGGAAAGCATTAAGAGTATCTGACCAGAAGTATGAAGCAGCTATTAGTAGTGACTCATTTCTATCCATATCGGCAATGGATAGCCTGATACACTGATCTAGTTTGCGTTCACCCCATTGTACTTCGTTCGAATTGCTGACACTGAAGAACCAGTCCTTCCATCCCTTGGTGGAACTTGGCCAGGATCGGAAGGTATCTTTCACAGATCCAAAGAAAGGTTCTCGGCTTTAAAGGGGATCCTATTTGTTTCCGCGTTAATCAGATCGCTAGGATCCGAATTGCCTAGCGGGCCGAGGCATTGAAGGTGGGGTTGCTTAGTGGGAATGACGATTTTCTCGGTTAAATCCTAAAGGTTTGAAGATTGGAAGAACAAAGAAAAGGAAGAAGAAAGAAAATATTATGTAATTAGCTGTATAAAAGGTAGAAAGTACAGCAAAGAGAAGAAGGATGGTACTAAGTTGACCTTAGGAACGATGAAGTTGATGCCCATTTCTTCCCGAAGAAGAAGATGATTAGAGACTTGAAGAACCATTGGGGAAGATCTTTGCTTGAGTTCTTGGGCTCTTCAACAATGCCACCGCTAGAGAGATGGGCTTGGAGGATGCAGGATGAAAAGGTGGAGAAAGAGTGCCGAGGAAGGAAGTATTTATAGGGTAAAGTGTGCAGGGGTATTTTTGACTTATCTCTTTACTGTATCCATGAAATTCGAGGGTGTTCAGGTGGATATGGTAACTGTTCGCATGGTAATCAAGGGATTGTGCAGGTGATTTGATAGCGAGTGGTCATGATTTTAGGGGATATTTTACTATGCAGGATCTCTTGGTCGGCTCATCGGCAGTCCACTCTAACGAAAAAGTTGCCGATGAGCGGGTCTTTAGGAGGTTTGGTTCAGAAGGTTGAGAAATTTGAGGTGCATGCTGAAGATCTAGGTTAAGGTTGTTCGGATTTGGTAATTGACTGCTGTCACAAAGGAATAACTACGAAAAGGGGGTCATTATTAGAGAGAATTTTGGAGCGCTAATGATTTTATACTCCAAAATTAGGGGGAATGTGTTGGCACCATTTTTGGACACGTATCTTTGACGCATATCTGGGAGTTAATGAAATGTAGATCGGCAAGCGAAAGAGTGGTGACTGGTTATCAGAGGAGTTGCCGATGGGTTATGGTGCCGATGACGAAACAACAGAATGTGACTAAGTCTAGGAATGATGGTTAATTTATGCCGATGGTCGATATTAATGGTTGCCGATGCCGATGAAAGGTAGTTTGCCGATGATAGCAGAAGGGGGCATGGGACTTGCCGAAAATAGGATGACGGTGCGCCAACCGCCTAGGATGAATAAATTAATGTTTTCCATAGTTGTTAGAGTTTGTTTTGTATATGGATTTCGTCTAGTTTGGAATTAGAATCCTAGTCGTGTCTGATGGTAACTCTTTTAGACAGGGTATAAATATAAACCCAGTAGCAATGTAAGATACACACAATCAATCAAACACAAGTTTTTACATCTATTCCAGCATCTACATTTCGACGACTTCGTCGATCTGTATATTTTCTTTTTACTTACGAGTTCTTAGGAATCCATCGAGTCAAACTCGGTGAGTTCTCGAGTTCCGCATGAATACCTCTTGATCGTGGCATCCGGGCGCATCGCTGTTGTCGGGACCAAAGTATTTGAGTTACCACCTTTGTCGATTGTAAGATCAAATTGGCTGGCACGCCTTAACATTGAATAGGGTATTAGCCCTTTGTGTTTGCAGATCCACTTTTGCATCAACACGTTCTTATCACCTCGTGTTCTGTTGTAGGACTTGAAAGAAACATCCCAGCTAAAGTTGGGCTTCATTCATGCAACAAGAGGCGGCTGGGAGCAGATTCCTCTCCTCAAGGATCAGCTCCTTGAGTCCTAGGAAAAGCTTCTTAAGGCGTACAAGGATCTTACCGCGGCTCTGGAGGAGAAGAAGGAGAAGGAGGATGCTCTGACCGACGCTTGAAAGACCCTGTCTAGTATGAACGGCAAGGTCTCTCGGGTGGAGGAAGATGCTCAAGTCGCTCGAGAGGCCTCGAAGAAGGCAAAGGAGGAGGCTACCCGGTCGAGGGAGCAGGCCGTCTCGGCCGAGGAGGCGGCTGCGAAGGCACAGGAGGAAGCTCCATGATATAAGTATGTGGCTGCCGAGCTAGACAAGGAGAAGAGGCTCGTGGAGTCGGACCTTGCCGCCGCTTGGAGTGCTTATGGCGGGGTGAAGGAGGCACTCCTAACGAGCGAGATCACTCGAGGCGCCGCGGAGGAGGCTGAGAAGAAGGCCCATGAGGACCTCGAGACAGAGCAGGCCCGCTCTTGTAGGCTTTCCGACGACGTTGATTATCTAAAGAAAACGCCGCGAGAGAAAGAGGAAGCTATCCTTCAATTGGGCAAGATGATCGAGGACAAGCGGGTCTAAGAGACGGAGCTGGCTCGCTCCTACAAGGAGATCGAGAGGGCCAACACCAACCTGGTTGGTGAGAATACGGCTCTCGAGTGTTTTCTGTGCCCTTGTGTTTTCTTTGTTGGGTCTTATTTTCCTTTCCGTCGTCTGATCTCCTGTCTCGATGTCTATAGGGCTTAAGGACGTTCTGCTAGCCACCCAGGTCGATGCCCAGTCTTTGAAGGCTCAGCTCAAGGAGGAGGTCCCTTTGACTGGTCGACTACGGACGACGATAAACGACCTCTCGACCTCCTCGGAGCTCGAGCCTACGGATGAGGAGAGGGAGGCGGCTCTGTTGACGGTCCTTAAGTATCAAATTTAATTATCAAATAAACAAAGAAAAGGATTCAAATGAAATCAACATCCAGACTTAGGGTTTTATCTGACAGAATTCCACGAGTTTTGGTGTTTGTCTA
>Ga0182004_10003594_pt1 | contig 12355 bp, 10 predicted proteins | sample Sormic07211540_1_FD_120479 | JGI IMG/M metagenome (GOLD analysis project Ga0182004, IMG submission 120479) | Endophyte microbial communities from Sorghum bicolor roots, Mead, Nebraska, USA - 072115-40_1 MetaG | ecosystem: Host-associated > Plants > Roots > Unclassified | place: USA: Nebraska... | reverse complement strand
GGACTTCTTTTCCCGCTGAAAATTATGCACCGCCGCACCCTGTACGCGGGTTGAGGAAAGAAAAGACGGCCATGCGCAGGCTGACGCAAAAGCACATCGATACTGTGCCCCTGCCGGGCTGGTCCGACCAACAGAATTTCATGTCACCGACGATGAAGGCACCGACAACGACGAAGGCTCCGGCGACATCTAATCAGATACATGTGGCTGTTCGATCGGGATCTCTCCGTCGGCAATTATGTCTCCCGCTTTTATCTAATTCAGGCCTGTTCGATCTGGAAATTCGATGATCGGCAGTAGGGGTCGAACCAAGCTGTCTAAGCATGCTGCCGACGTCAAACTAAGAGAGGCAAAGTCTCACTGAACCTCAGTCCCAAGCACACCACGACGGCGATCGATTGACATGAATGTACACATAATGAACACCAATGCAAGACCCCAAGATTCGGAGACAAACGCACGCGAAAACAGTCACGATCTCTACACTTGCATCCGCTTCATCAATAATATAATCGACATGGAAAAAAAAAAAGCAGAAGAAATGTACTGGGAAGTGGCCTGTCCTATTCCTAGTCCTAGCCCCGGCGAGGCGGGGACGGAGAGCGTCCCCGGAGCGAGTCCCAGAAGACGGGCCAGTTGCGGCGCGCCTCGTTCCATCCCAGCAGGGATCCCTCCCGGGCGGGGTCCCAGCTCGCGGAGACGATGCCGTAGCTCACCCCGGCCAGCGCCGCGCCGAAGAAGACGAACGACACGCCGAAGGGGATCCACGTCGGCACGTCCACCTTCGCCACCGCCTTCAGGTAGTAGAACACCGGGAAGAACCCCACGCCCAGCGCCAGCGGCAGGCCCACCGACGCCCCCACACGCCGCATCATCCGGTTCGTCACCACCTCCGGGATCGTCGCGTCGCGCTCGTCGTCGTCCTCCTCGTCGTCTCCTTCTTCCTTCGGCGGCGTCTGCTGCTTCCTGTTGCGGCGCCGCCGGCTCTTCCCCGCCCGCCCGACCGTGATGATCTTGGGCTCCGCCGCGGTCTCCTCGTCGGTCCGGCCGTTCCGGTTCCTGCGGGCGAGGAGCGGCCACGCGCGCCGGCTCGGAGCAGCGGCGGAGTGGGAGTGGAGGCCGAGGACGACGGGAGTGGAGCTGCAGGTGAGGAGGCCTGCGTGGGCGCGCGGACGGGAGAGCGGCAGCAGCTCCATGGCAACAGCCAAATCACTTGCTGCGAGAAGGGGACATCTTATCTCTAACCAGAACCAGAGCGGATGTCGGTTCTCGACGGCCCTTTCAGTTTTTCACAGTGGCACCAATTCTCCGACAATCTTTCTTAGACTTCTTTATTATTTTTTTTGAAACAAATCATTTGTATATAACCATTCTCTATATTTTTTCTCCCTCCAACTATTTCTCTATATATTATACTACCTCCATCGACAACAATTTCGAGCAATTAAACAATATGCATTTTAAATTTATAGAATACGTACCACTAAATTAATTATAGAATATATTTAATACTATCACAAGTGGTGGGACCAAAATCTCCATTCATTCACGATGTAAATCCTTGATTTCTTTTTTCTTAAATCAAACTATCACAAGTGACAAAGTTTATAGAATATACAACACTACTCCCTCTGTCCCAAAATAACGTTATGGGACATGCCTTGTGAGGTGATGAACTTAAATCAAATTTACACAGCACAGGATATTAAACCAACTTTGACACCCTCACCTTGAATCACTATCAGTATGGGTAGAGAAACATTTGGGCTCCCACTTTCGATAACAAATAGTTAAATAATAATAGCGCAATCATGATGTGTGAGGTTGACAAAACGCTAAAGCAAATTGTATATCCTTGACTACGCTACAGTTTTTTAAACACAGGAAGGGATCGAGCTCAAGAGCAAAACCATACGGATCAACAACCATCAGCCTGTGCAAGACAGTGCACCAGTACCATGAGGAAAATAATCGATGTACCACACAATTGTGGTTGCCATAACGAAAAACCACAAACGCAGGGAGTCAACTGCGGCAATTCAATGCTGCTGTCACATTAAGGTCAAAGTTACCAACAGTAGTGATACGGATTCTGGTATTCATCGCTATAATCATCGCACATAATCTCATCGAGTCATTGTATATATATAGTAGACTCGTGTACTACAGATTTCTCAAAGTCAGTACCGTATTCCAGATAGCCTTCCTCTTTTCAAACAATCCCTCCACAGATAAATACAGTTTACACCGCATCATCCATTCCATTTCCTTCCATTCTAAACCCTCTAGCCTCAAAACAGGCACTCCTATACCCGCCTCCCCATTGTAAGCACAAAATTCTATACATAATTGGTGCATAATGAAGAGCTTTTGGCAGATTCGGCTAGAATTGTTGGATGGCAGTTCATGTCGAATGCCTCACCCACTTGATCGGCAGTGAAATCTTATTGGCAGATGAAGGATCAGAAGTTCAGCAACTATACCGAAGGTTAAAGCAAAAAACGAGTGATAAAAGCTCCATTTTTGCTCTAGAATGCTCAGGTGACTGCTTATTACGAAGGGCTCGACAACAGCTCAAACCAACGCAACTGTAGAATGCTACTCTATACCCCCGCTCAACAAATTTGCTACTCTATTTCTAATCTTCACGGCCACAGGGAAAAACCCTATATCTGAGGGCATGTTAACCACTGCACAGCACTTTACCACTCTGAAGAATAATTAATTTGCAGCCTCAAAGAAAAGCACTTGGGGTTGCAAATGGCCCTTTTCACACATCACGAGCACATCATCCCAACTACCTATAACCTGCACAAATAACATGGAACCAAAATTGGGCCACTAAGCAAGAGTAAAAATGATGCTCAAAAGTAATATGGTTATTGGGTTACCTTGACTGTCTGGTCATCATACATGACCCAACGTCCATCCTTGAAGGCAAAACAATGATAATGCTGGCCATAGTAACAAACCTGCAGGTGTAAAAAGCAGTAATATATATCTAATGATCCTTGCATTGACAGAAAGATACCCAAACACCAGATTTAGATAAAAGACTATGTAAAGACATGATGTTTAAAAATGCAACACACCTTACTGTGAATCCATAATTTGGAGAAAATAAATCATTTGGTAAGTAATACTAATGAAGCTAAATGAAACAAAAATTGACAACAAATGGAAAGATAGGTTATTGTGGCAATTATCAGGTCAAAGTGAAATTTTTTACCACAATTATGTGAACAGCAATAATACAGCCACATTGACGTTATATGCAGCTGAACTCAATTTGCTATTCGCCTTAAAAATATTCAACCTACTTCATATCCTATCAGCTCCCAGTTTATGTAATTACTGAAAGCAAGTTCTCAAATCAGCTGATAACACATCTAATACCAACGAGTGACAACACAATGAGCTCCCTGGAAACAGAAACAACAGTATCCCAAGGAGACATCATCTTGTTCTCAAACTGGAGATATTTTGGTAGTTCCCTAGACCTGAGCAAAAGTCGGGCTGGGCCTGCAAAAAGCACAGGCCAGCTGAACATGTTTTTGCTGCTGCATAAATAATATAAATACACATACTGGAAGAAGATAATTTACAGGTTTAAGAAAACTAGAATCAATAAAACCACACATTCAAGAATGAGATAAAACAAAACAAAGGGTCTCCTTGGCCATACCACTGACACCAGGGTGTGTTTGCTTCCATGATCTAGACCACGGTAGAATATACTAATGTCTATCTCAGTTGAAATACCAGCCAAAGTTGCAGATATGTCATCCACACTCTCTTTGTTGTTCTGCCATCCCAAAACTAAAATGAAAGTTCAATAGGTAAGGAGAGGGATATGCCAACAAATTATCTAACCAAATATATAGAACATGGAAGTGTTAGTGCAGGATCATCCCCTCACAAGGCTCTAACATGCAAAAAAGTAAGCTAGATCACAATTGCTCAATTGAAGATGGTCAACTAAGAGAATACAGCAATCTATCCTACATGATTGTAGCAATAATAAAACATGTAAAACGTTCTAAGAGAATACTGTGAGATCAAATATTCATCAAACAACAGCTAGACTGGACATGAAACTCTACACTGCAAAAAAAATTGCAGCCTGAAACATCCAAGAGCCAAAAAAAAGCTTACCAACTGTGAAGACATGTGGGAATGTAGAAAGGATGTGGTGTATATGATTCGGTTTTCCACAGCCACCAACATCTTGATCACAAGCTAGTTGATCATTCATTATGACAACCTTCAAAAGTTCATCAAATGAAGAATCTGGACACATCATCTGAAGAAGGAATTGTTAGCGGAACCAGTAACATCATGATTGCACTATATAAGAAACCACATATAACACAAAAATAAAAATAGGGAACATATCATGAGATTCAACCAAACAAAGAAAACTAACCTTGGCAGTTCGGAGTGAACTAGCATTGATATTGTGGAAAAATGAAGTATACTTGAGCCGTCTAGACTCCATCTTACAATTGTGACAGTTCATCCGTTCATACACGTCCATCCCAAAAAGACTATGTGCTATGCAAGAAATATTTGCACAATCCCATGATCCAATAGAATTCTTGTCGTGAGATTTACCATGGTAGACAGTACGAGAAGTGTACGACTTATGCAAACACTCAAAGATTACACCCAGTACCTCAGATGCATCATTCATCTGTCCCTGCCATGATCATAAATGTTTACAGCCAAGGAACATACATATAAGAAAGTATGAATTTGGATGCTAAAATGCTGAAACAACATATGTAAAGCCTTATAAATTATCAAGAGAGGACATCAATATACCTCCTGAAAGAATTTGCTGTTCGGGTAGGATTTGCTCAAAGCGATCCTCAATGAAGTAGGCGCAACAGCTTCTCCTTGTCCCTTGGCTGCTTTGCTCAGGTCAATGAAGATACCATATAAAGCGCAGACAGCACAAGGATCTTCAACATGCTTGTGCAGTGATGATGTTTTAAGGAACTCGTCTCGAAACCGCCTTATATGCCATAATGACTGCAAATAGAACACTAGGTAAACAAAGAACGATTGCCTAATCCTAGAGAATAGGACATTATGAATCTAAGCTTACCTGAATAATCACATTCAAGAAACAATTGTATTCACCAGCAGCATTTTTAAGGCCAGTCCCATACACTTCTGTCCCATTCGAAGTGCTTATCGTACCAGCAGGATAAGCATCGTATCCTTAAATGATAGGACTTAAGTAAGAAATCATTGAAATTCCATAAGACAAAACTAACATCATTACCAGAAATATCTTGTAGAAACAGAGAAAGAAGACAGTAAGAGAACAATCATCATAACATCACATCATCATATATACTTAATGATCTCTCAACATATAAAATAATTAATGAAATCCCTCTGCAGCATCGGTCAAAGTATATAACTGTGATGAAGCGCAGGTAACAATAAAATGCATACTCTTCTAGATATAATCAAACTTGCATACATAAATAATGTTTAATGGTATTATAGTTGAATAATTATCAAAATATTCTTCGGCATGGCAACAGGATATAGATATGGAACGTTCGGCATAAATATAAATAACTCATTGAACCAGCATGCACGTAACATGAGGAAAGCACATTTCATGCAAAGCAGAATATTGTAGACTGCACAAGCCTTAACACAGAGAGATATATTTATGATAGTACAAGAGTTGTTGAATATAAATGTCCATGGATGTTCAAGAGCCTAAGATACGAGCATATTCATAGAGAAAGGATGCAGTGATAATAAAAGGGTACCAAGGCTTTGGCGCATTGCTTCATCAAGATCTTCTTGAAACCTTTTATCAAAATCATCCTCGATGCACACATCCGCTGATGGTATTGCACCACTGCCAACTGGATGTGAAAGGAACAATTTTACATAAGTTGGAATCATAAACAAAATTTAAAATATAAATACAGAATCAATTGATTTTTTTTGGTAATTTACAGGACATGATATCAGGTCAAGGAACCAGAAACTAAAGAATAATTGGAATGAATATGCAAAAACGGCCATAGTAAACAAGGTACAATACTAGTTGGTTTGGTCAACACAGATGCTTAAAGAAAGAACAAGAACATTATAAAACAGAATTAAATATATAATAATTACTAACCGATGCTTGGATGTATTTCAATCCTTTATAAGCTTTCAGCTGTATTGAGCCATTCCTAAATGTGGTAAACTTATTTGTTATCAATCTGCTAAGTGAATCCTATTATTCATGAACAAGTTTGTATCGTAGGGAGAGAGAGAGAAAAAGAAAAACCCTCCTATTCAACCAAATAGGCAAGTGGCTACTTAGGGCATATAGATATAGGAAGGACATTGTAATACTTGTATGTTTTCATACCACGAATATTAGGGTACTTGTACAATTTGATACCATGCAGCTAAGAAGAAACAACTACTATAATTGTACATGCCACTGTATGCTAATTTAGTGCGTAAACCTTAGCAGTCTGTTTAAACTTCCAAGTCTTCAACTAGTATATCCAGTACTCAAAAACTGATATTGCACTACGAAGATTTATGGACCCATGAAAATAGCTACCTTTCTCAAAAATTGGCTTCTCTGTTCCTGCAGAGTGACCTCTATGAACAAATTGCAGATCATCTGAAGGCAACACATGTAGCTGATTCTGTTTTCCAGCTTGATAGCTGTGGTTTGCATAGGGAGCTATTTTACAAGAGCTGCTCCATCTAGGAGCTTTCGAACCAAATTGTGGCCCTGATGCCCTATCATTGTCATTATCATCATAAATAGCACCTGGCACACCTGCAACAAGAAACATATAGTAATACATTTTAAAATTGTTAACAAAATTGATAGGAAAAAGCTTAGTACAGTGCATAACCCACAACCTTGGAAGTACTTATTTTGTGGTTCGCTAGAGCTTCTCTTAGAATTTTGGGTGCCATGATTACTGAGAGACTTTATAGGTTGTGCATTTTTCCAAACCCCATTCATTTTCAATGTCAACTTAGAAACACTCGTATCACTGCTGGTTAATGCCTGTGCATCAGATGAATCCAATCCATTAAGTTTCTGGCTGAAATTGTTCTCGGTGTAGCGAAAGTCACCAAACTTTATGCCTTCGAGATAAGTACGCGAAGAGTTATTGAGTGCACTTTCATGATTATCCTGATTCCCAGTGCTTGAAAGACAAGGTGTACCAGTTACAGAAGATGCATATGTACTTCTACATTGTTCTGCAAGATGTTTCTGCTTTGCTTCCTCCTCTATCCGCCGTTGATATTCCAGTGTCTCTTCCAGCTTTCTTTCCTCTGCTTCAAGTTGTACCCTGTGCCTAAGTTCTTCCTCTTGTTCATTCAAGTAATCATCACTTGTCGAGAGTTTGCAATCCAAATCATCACAATCAGCAAGCATTTGACTGCATAAAGAAAATAGCATGGTCAAAATTAAAGGCATATAACTACCTCCAAGAAATTAGGTCGATGAAAGGATCATTATATTGCAGCTTCTTTTTCAACAATACCAGCAGAAGTTTGGCACTGACAATGAAGTTTGCAGTGAATTTTAGAAACACATACAAGCATATGTATGACATAGAAGAGACAAACAAACATCTCAGAGCAGAGGGACATTAATGACACAAGATTGGCCTCAACCCTCCAAGATGTGGCGTCACCCAAACATTAAATGGCCTCAACCCTCAGCTTCTTTTTCAACAATGCCCACAAGTTTGGGTGACTCCACACGGCAACAAGGCATTCGCCATTATGTCACAATCAAGTAACATGTGACCTCATGTAGAGATAAACTTGGAGCATTCACTTATTATATCTACACACAAGGGTGGGCAGATGGGGGCTAGGTAAGTGTTGTAGCTGGCTGCGAATTGAATGTGAAATGTTGATGCAGGCCACAAAAACAAGGTCATATAAAGGGAGAGTATAAGATAGATTTTGCTTTTCTTCTGCAATCACTAGCTACTGATCACCGCAAACAGAACAGCTTATATTAGATTTCTTATCAGGATGGCATTTAAAACCAAAATAATCAAATAAATCCCTCGGATGGGGTATTGGTAGGCATATTTCGTAACCTTCTGATCATAATGAGTAACTGGAATTTATGGCTTTAAAAATAATACTTACATATGTAGTACCATGTTTCAATATTATCCAGCAAACCTATCAATTCACATGACTAACTCAAACAAAACAAAAAATACTGGGCAAGGTTAACATGATTCGGCAAGTATAGAATAATAGAAATGAAGCATACCACATAAATTGGCTGCTTCCTACTTCTGCAAGATGATATAACATGTTTTACGTAGGATAAGAAAATATAGAATCAAAGAAAGCAAGCTTGTAATTATGCACATCTTTCCTCAAGTAAATTATGTTGACACAATGTGACTTTCTTACAAAACAACCATATGCTGATTAGAATGCCAGTTATTAGTAGTACAGAGTTACTTCAGATACCACAAAAGAAAAGGAATCTAAGGATTCCAAAGCACCATACCCAATTAAGGAATTTGAACAAATGTGCCCTAACAAAGAGCTCTTCTTTAGTAATCAAGTTCTTGAGAACATAGGTACTGCAAGAATCACTTACAATGTCTCTGCTGTTTCCTCGTCAGCACTGTCTTGGCGACTGAGAGACTGGTCACTCCAGCTTGAATCCTAGGGAGAAATCAGAAGAATTGTAAGAAGAAAAAATCCTTCATGTGAACATGAAAAAGAGTAAAGTGTATGGTCTAACACAAAATCAGATCCACCTTGAGCTCCTTTGATCTACGAGAATCCTTAAACTTCTTCTTATCCTTTGATTTCTCATGGGATTGTTTCATATCACCCCCTTTGTTTGCATTCTTCTTAGCATCCAAGGCAAGTTCGGCTAGGAAGGCTTCTCTTGCAGCATCAGATCTCTCTCTTGCATCCTTATCCACCAGCTCTTCCAAATGGCTCTACATTGCATAACATAGCGACAGTTAAGCAATGAACAAAAACATAAGGCACTGACATATATAAGAAAAGGCAAAAGTGCAAAACAAGGCACTGGAACAAAACTTGTGATGATGTATACTTACTTGCAAGAACGATCTCATAAGGGGTAAAAGAATCATTCGATAATCAAGAGCAGAAACAGGTCCAAGCTTGTGCTCTAGTTGCCGTATCACACAGAAATTTCGCATAATCTTAGCATCTACCTTGCTAATCTACAAGCAAAAAAAAAAGGTATGAAACATATATTGTAAATGTATTTTGAAGGTTTTATGTAACTCCAGCAGTGAATATAATCCAGAAAAACTAACCTCCATACAAACTTGTTCCTTCATCTTTGATACAACCATTTGTACCATTGAATCATTTGGATGTATAAAATCATGCAGCCTCCATTCATCTTCTTCGGCCCCATCAAAGTCATAAAGGCGTGGAGCCATGCCAGAAAGGGCTTCATCATAACCAAAGTGTGATGTGTGAAGTTCCTTCAAAATAGCTGAGATTGTATCTATCTCAGATCTGTTACTGTCGGACTGCTCCTCAGTATTGCATTCCAATAACTCCACCTGCCGCTTCCTGAGGAGCTCCTCGAAAGTTTGGAATCCATACCGCCCCACCTGCTCCCTTCGTGTTTGCTCTTCATAAAAGAGGCCCTCTACAGAAATAAAGGCCTCCTCATTTCTCAGCTGTTCAAGCTTCCGTTCACATGAGTTTTGCAAGCTGTTGAACTCCCTCCCAAGTGCCCGAATAAGGTCGACGCACTGATTTGACCTTTCGTCAATCATACGATTCCAAGCCAATAGCTGCTCACCAACTGAAGATCCAGCGTACAACCATGAAAGCAGTGCATCAGTATCAACACTCTCTGAGTCAAACTTTCCACCAAAGGTCTGCCCATCAATGATCAGTTCTGATGAATCAGAATTAAGGGTAACCTTCTCCAGTACATAATGGTTTTTTGGGGAACTATCCTCGTCACCTAGTCCTTCAGCCTTCTCTAAGTTCCTATTAAGTCCAGAGGCCTGCATTAAGTCCTGCAAGAATTTAGCTACTTTCCGCAGTGATGATGCCTCCAAGAAGCGAATGCAAAGTGGCGACTCGTCCAAAGAGTGATTAAGCAGTAGTGACCCAGATGGCAACCCCCTGAGTTCCTCTACAGCAAATCGAATCACCCTGTTTAGATTGCCCACTGAAAGATTATGGCTCTTCACAAGGATTTTGAACGATGAATGGATTCTTTCTAAAATGTTTGCCCTTTCGCCATCATCTGAGAGTGGCCACTTGTCATCACCTTCACTCACCACCACTCCAAAACCATTACACCCCTCGTTGTGTGGCAAAGCTGAGGATTCTGACATGTCCGACTTGTCTTTGTTACTCCAATTATCCAACAAATTCGATTCCTTGTCCCTATCTGTTCCAAGGTTGTCGTTTTGATCTTCCTCAAACAGTTTCAGTGCGGCAGTAGCATCCAATGGCCTCCAGTTCCAACCAATGAGCATTTCTGCCCAGTCAGCATCAATCTCCTGCGGCACCATTTCCTGCAGCTCAGATGACAGTAGCCCAACATGCTCCCCCGTGACATGCCACCGGAGTGCCTCCACATCTGCAAACTGATCACGACACCTACCACATACCATGAAATCCCACTTGCTATGCTTGATGGCAAATTGTATCGCCTCATTGAGCACATCAGATGCAGCACTGGCAGCATCTTTCTCCTTATGTATTGCAGAAGCATAGTGTGACTTGAGCTCGGAAATGCTAGTGTTTAAGAATGCAAGCCTTTGCTCCACTGGTATGGAGCCCCAGTAGGCACGCACCTGATCAGTGCGCTCAGATGCAGATGAGCCTGTTGCTTTCCTAGACCCGCCTTTTCTCCGATCAGCTCTATGTCCACCCACTGATGACTGAGACGATGAGGGGGCCTCATCTCCCTGTGACAGGGAAGAAGCGGGGGTGGCAGACACAACACCATTGCTCTGCTCCTTCTGCTGCTGCAGCAGCCTCATGGCAGCCAGGCGTACCTCGATCTCCTGGCGGCGCTCCTCGGGGGTCTTGGTCGCCTTCTTGATCTCGTTTGGGCGGCGCGGGGAGGGCGCCGTGGGGACAAGCCGGCCCTCCATTGGTTCGTCGGCGATACGGCGCACAGGGATGAGGCGAAGCTTATCGTCCCCCGCGCCGCCCAGGGTTTTGACCCAGGTGGAGATGGAGGCGAGGTTGGCCTTCTGGATCAGGCTGCGGAGCTCGGACTGGACCTGGTCGACGTCGGGGCCGGGCAGCCTGAGGGAGTGGGGTGAAGGGTCGGAGGGGACCTCGATGCTGAGGCCGCGCTCGCACTCGGCGACGACCTCCTCGTAGGCGCGGGCGTCGTTGGCGGCGTCGAAGAGCAGCATAGCGTGGAAGTGGGCCAGCTCGATGGACTCCGGCGCGAGCTCGACGGCGCGCTGGGCCGCCTGGAGCGCGGCCCGGTGGTGGCGCGCGCGGGCTGCGGGGTCGTCGAGGACGGAGGCTGCGCGGGCGTGCACGGTGCCGTGGGCCCGCAGGAGCAGCGGCGAGGAGGCCTCCCCGTGGCGGGCGAGGGCATCCTTCATGAGGCGCAGCGCCCGCGCGTGGCTGCCCCGCTGCAGGCACGCGAGCGCCTTATCGACCTCGGCGCGCACGGCGGCATCTTCCCCGCCGATGCCGGCCGCCTTCCCCGCCGGCCGGCGGGCGGCGTCCGGCGGTGGCGGAGTAGGGTTTGGTGCGGAGGTTCGCTTTTTGCGGCCCATGGGAATGTGAGATTTGGGGGCGAACCGGTGCGCCGCGGGGAGACCCTATAAAACAAGGGAAGACGCGCAGCCGGACCGACTAGTGGCGCTGCGGTGCGGGTGTGGTCTGCGGTCTGCGGGTCTGCGGGTGGGTCCGGGTCTAGGTCTGCCACCTAACACGAGCGTGCGGGGTGCGTGCGCCTAGCCGACCCGATGCCGATCCGATGTGGTAGTGTACGGCAGATGGGGACTTGCTGGCAGCGTACGTCGCGTGCGCTTTCTCTCACCGGTGATTCGTTCAGGGTCCATGGGCCACGTTTTTCTTTTCTTTTGGGCTATGGTCTCGTTTAGATGCGAAAAGATTTTGGATTTTACTATTATAGCATTTTCGTTTGTTTGTGTTAAATATTGTCTAATCATAGACTGACTAGGATCAAAAGATTCATCTTACAATTTACATTTAAACTATGCAATTAGTTTTTATTTTCGTCTATATTTAATGCTTCATGCATATGTCGAAAGATTTGATATGACAGAGAATCTTGAAAACTTTTTGGCAGAGAATTTTGAAAACTTTTTGATTT
>Ga0182004_10003593_pt1 | contig 12356 bp, 9 predicted proteins | sample Sormic07211540_1_FD_120479 | JGI IMG/M metagenome (GOLD analysis project Ga0182004, IMG submission 120479) | Endophyte microbial communities from Sorghum bicolor roots, Mead, Nebraska, USA - 072115-40_1 MetaG | ecosystem: Host-associated > Plants > Roots > Unclassified | place: USA: Nebraska... | reverse complement strand
TGTGATGATGGAGGAGCTCATTGCATATGAGACATGACATGGAGTCATGTGACCAAGGTGGAGAAGATCAAGATGAGGCTTGGCTCGATGGACCGGTTGCAAGAGTGAAGGGTAAGTTGGAGGCTTTGAAGCGAGGGACCGCGTGTGACGGTGAACCTTGAGCAAGACTTGGCGCTGTTGGACCAAGACAACGGTGAAGAGCAAGTGAGGTTAAGATCGATGAACCATTACGGTCACGTGATGATATAAAGTGGATGATACATTTAATGATTGGTTGGTGCATGTGTTGCATCAATATTGGAGGAGATAGAATGGAAAGCGCAAGGCAAAGGTATAACGACATTTCCATTTCACCGGTCATAGGTGTGTAGAGAAGTTTATGACTGGATTTAGGATAGATGGTCGTACTATCAAGAGGGGCAAACTTATTTGCATATCGGTCATCTAGTGCCACTTGAGCGATCTAACTTTGCGTACATGTTAGGATCGAGTGACGTGGCAAGTTTGAGAGGCTAACTTCTTTGGAAAAATGTTTGTGAAATGCTAACACACATGCACAATGGTGGTGTACACTTGGTGGTGTTAGCGCATTTGCAAAGGAGGAGGAGTTCCTAGGGTAGAGAGGGGTTTGGGATTCAGCGTTTTTGAGAAAATTTAGTGTATATTTTCTAAAGAATTTAGCCGGTGGAAAATTTGGAGAAGTCGCGGGAGTGTTTTTCACTGAGAAATAGTCACCGGACGCTGGTATTGGCAGCATCAGACACTAGACCAGAGCGTTGGTGTACTGTCAGTTGCTGGCTCAGGTGTAAAGTAAGCTTGGACGCTGAACCTGCTGAAGTGAACACATCGGACGCGAGAGCAGTAACGCGAGTGAGTCTGGTGCCGAGCGTCCGCTGGTCTGTAGAAGAAGAGCCCGCGACACCAGACGTGAGTGATCCTGGGTGGAATACACCCTCTCTGCGTACGTGTCCGGTGTGGACCAGCAGAGCATCCGGTGCTACTGCTTCAAGTGCGAGTGTGTGTTAGCCATTGGCGGCAACGGTCGAGTTCAAACGGCTAGTGACACATGGTTGTCGTCTGAGCACCGAACGTTGGTTGAGCGTTCGGTGGCTCCCTGTAGTGCGTCCGGTGCCCACGAGTTTTGCCAAGTGAAGGGGCAATGGCTATTTCAGCCCTAAGAGCTATAAAAAGAAGTGGTGGCTGGCCTTGGTTGAAGCTGAGCACCTTTGGGACTTAGTGTACATGCTTGGGGAGTGCTAGTGAAGCCTCTAACTCACATATGCTTGATAGTGATCATCTGATTGTGTGAGTGAGCGATTCTAGTGCGTTGCGTTGAGAGATTGCATCGAGTGGCACTAGGTATTCGTGTTGCAAGCCGGTGGTGCTTGTTACTCTTGGAGGTTGCCACCTCCTAGACGGCTTGGTGGTTTGTGACTCCATCGAAGCATGCAAGAAGATTATGCGGTGCTCCGGAGAAGAGATTGTGAGGGGTACGGTGCTCACCCCGCGGAGATCGCGAAGAGCAACTCTATTAGATTATGCGTGTCACTGAGCTACCTCACTTGTGGGTAGGTTCTTGCGGTGTCCTAGTGAGGACGAGGTTCGTGATACACCTCTTAGCCGCTGAACCACCAAGTGTTGGTCGACACAACAGGGACGTAGCTTGGTGGCAACCAAGTGAACCTCGGGAGAAAATCTTCGTGTCAACGTTGTTCTTCCCGTTGGTTTGCAAGTCCCTAAGACAAGCTTGTTCTTACTTTCATATACTTGTGCTTGTGTAGTTGCTCTTGTAATTAGTTGGCTTGTGTAGCTTGCTAGTTACCTTCTTGCTTGTGTAGCTAGAAGTAGTTCCTCTTATGTGACTAATTTGGTTTTTGTAACCTTGTTAGTCATATTGCTTAGTTTGTGTAGCTAAGTAATTTGTGTTCTCTAATTTGGCATTGGTTGCCTTGTTATTGAGCATTGCTAGCGAGCTTAGGAGCATTGTGCTTTTGCTTACTAGTTGTGTAGGAGCTCCCCGGTTTGCAAAGTACTAGTGGCATAGGTTTGTGTGACCTTGCTCCTAGAATTGTTTAGGTGAGCTCTCACTAAGGTAGCACCATGTTTGCTTGTTTAGGATCTTTTACAAGGTGCTAGAGAACTTAGATAGAGAGGTGTAGTCTTGGCTAGACCGATAGTTTTAATTCCACATTTATTTCGGTTAGCCAGCACAATAAGTTTTAGAAAGGACTATTCACCTCCTCTCTAGTCCACCATCTCGACCCTTCATGTGATCAGAATTCCGAGACAGTGCCGCACCTACTACTTTGTTGTGTTGTGACCAGGGCGCTATGGGCAGCGTTGCTACTTCCGCTGGGGCTGCAGTCCATTGTCCCGGAACGCAGTGAACCGGTGGCACCATGGTTGTTGCGGCAGCGAGGTTTGCTCGACAGTGCCACTAGGCGAATGTTCGATTCCGTATTCCTACTAGTGTCCTAGATGAATGAGCTTACCTTTGGCAGAGGAGGTCCCAGGAACACCTCACAGCTCTTCATGGCAGTAGCGGCCGAGACGGAGGATTGGGTGTCTGCGGGCTATCTATGCCTTGCTGTGCCATCAGTTATCTGGTCGCTGAAAATTTCCAGCATGTAATAAAAACTTACTCCCTCCGTCCCTAAAAGAGGGTCGTTCTGGGATTCTGGGAGAATACCAAGAAAGAGCAACAATGACCTGCATAGCCCTACTTTTACTATGATTGCTCTCTTGATCAAGCAGTGCCTCCATAGATGAGCAATGAGACAAGTAGCTGAACCATGACAGGGGTAGATGTACGATCTACAAGACAACATCAAACGACACTCTTCAAGGGACATTTTTTAAAAGCTACAACGACTTTCTTTTCGGTACAGAGGGAGTATATGCTATTCCAGTAGTGTAGGTGTTTCTTCTTGCTTCTCGCCGCAGCACCAAAATTCTTGTAACACTTGGTTACTTTTTCCTCTTAATGGAAAACGGGCTGAACACCCGTTCTAGAAAAAAATAAGCAACATCTCTATCTCTCGATCGACTAGAGGACACCAAATGAACACGAGACTCGTGTGCGAACTAACCCTTTTGAAAATATAGCTAAAACCCATACGGGGGACGCAATACCTTCTTCTCATGTAGCAGGATGCCAGACATTTCGGTAAGCATTCGCCAGTTGACACTGTTGTGAATAACTTGCTGGGCCTTTATGTCAACCTCCCAATTGCCGGACCATAAAGTTGTTTTGTCCACCCAAATTGATTCAGGCGCATGCAGAATTATGATTGTCACCACACATGAGTACATGACACCCCACTCCTCTCCTCAAGAAAAACAAAAGACGAATGATATACACGTACTGTATTTTACATCCACAATAATCAATTAGTATATATATATACTTGATAATTTAGAAAACAAATAAAGGATCTCCCAATTAATTTACATTTGATTTTTCACGTAATGAACCTTTGTCAAGCTAGCTCACAATAACATTTAATTCAAACCCAATCTATAGCTAAATCTACCTGCCAAACCCCATGTGTATTAAACAATTAATAAATTTAATTGATCCAGTAATAACAATGTAACGTCTTCTTCTTCAAGAGGACGTTGTATACGTCCGGGCGATGTTTGCACAATCAGCTAGCTCCACACTTGAGGGACGAAGTCCATGTCTCCACCACCAAAGCTGGCCATGTCATCAAAGCCGCCCCCGCCCATGTCAAAGTATCCAAACCCGTACTGATCACCGCCGGCGGCGACTGATGATCCCCTCATCATCGCGCCGCCGAACCCTGGCAACGCGGCGCCCACGTTGTCGTCTCGCGTGAAGCCGTGGTGGTGGTGGTGGTGGTCGACGTCGACCGTGCCGCCGTAGTAATACTGTGGAAGCACGGGCGCCGCCACCTCCTCCTGCTGCTGCGGCGGCGGCGGCGCAAATGCGAGGCCGTAGTAGCCTGATCCTGCTGACGACGCCGCGGAATAGTAGTCCGGGTCCGGCATGGCTTGCGACGTGCCGGCAAAGGCGGGCGAGGAGGAGGAGTAGTCGCCGTCTTGGCCGTCGCCGCCGTCGCCTTTCGTCTTCTGGAACACCCTGCACAGCACCCAGTCCTCCTGCACGTAACGTACGCACACGGCAGCAGTTTTATTGCACTGTTCATTCCAGAATTGAGAAATGCTGACACATATAATTGCCCGACATAAAGTATAGATTTGTTTAGTGCATGCAACTCCTAGTACATGAAGCCATGAAGGTGAAGCCATCCGCCTTGGAGTACTACTTGTCCGTAGTTACAGGAATTAGGACCGCTATAGGCCACGAGGGAGAAATGATAGGTCTAGTATGCACCAATTATTTGTGAAAGGGGGAGCAGGCAGTCAAATATGGCTGGTCCACTCTCTGCCCCCTGCCCCTGCTTTACACTCCTCGTACGTACAACGTGTCTGCGCCGCCTGTGCATGAGCATGACCAATTTTTCTGCACGTCTCTGTGTGTGTGCGCGCTGATCGAGGACGTGCTTGCGCTGATGCTTTGCAGTCGCACAAGGACAGGCGCGGGCGCGCACAGGATCACCCGTGCCTGATGCTCCTGGGCCACGCCTAGCTAGCTTGTCCACTCCTTGTGCAGGAGCAGGCATGTGCATGCATGGTTGCTCGTCGACTAGTGGCTGTTAATTAGGGCATTGTATAGTTCCGAAAATTTTTTGAATTTCGATACCGTAGTATTTTCGTTTTTATTTGACAAATATTGTCCAATTATGGTCTAACTAGGTTCAAAAGATTCACCTCGTGATTTACAGATAAACTGTGCAATTAATTTTTGTTTTCGTCTATATTTAATACTCCATGCATATGTCATAAGATTCGATTTGACAGGAAATTTTGAAAAGTTTTTGGATTTCGAGATGAACTAAACAAGGCCTAGGTTTGGAAGAAGAGACGACAACTGCACCCAGACCCAGGCCCGCTTGAATTCGCTTTTTTTTTTTTGAGAAACGCTAGAATTCATTCACAATTGGTGGTGGTGTGTAGAGTTGGGATCATGCATGTTTGTATACTGTAGTACTTGGTAGGCCGAATTCTCGGCCCATCATCAAATGAAGATAGTATAATAAGTGGGTCGGGAACATCGCAGCCTCGCTCGCAGAGTCGCAGGGACGACGTTGGAGACAAGAGCGGACGTTTCTTCACGTGTTGGTGTTTTGCATGCTAATTAAGTCGACGACGCACGCAATTCCACGAATGATTGTGAATTATGTACATACCTAAGCTTGTACGTGTCACTGTCTTCCCCGTGTAATGTGAGGTCTTTGTACTAGCCACAACACCTAGTTCCAGTAGTACATTCGATCACCACCCGTGATTCACGGGCCGATATATCCGCTTGCTTGCTCAGCTAATCAATTAATTGTTCAGTGCACCAAGCTTAATTTTCTTTCCTTTGATAGATACTCCGTACTACAGTAACGTCCTTCACTAGACAATTTCTAGAATTGTTTTTAGAAAGGATTATTTCTTGTAGTAGATAAACCAGTCAGTTGAGCAATTGATTGATTAGTACGCAGCTGGACTACTGGGAGTAACTTAACCTGTGTTACTTATTAATTACGTGTAGCAATGTGCGTGTCTTACGTAATGCACGCCGACGTAACATAATTAACGTATTTACATACCCTCGGTGGCGAATGCGGGGTGTCGAGGCGGAACTCGTGCATGACCCAGCCGGACTTGACGCCGTTGGGGGCTCTGCCCCGGTAGAAGACGAGCGTCTTGCGCATGCCGACGACGGCGCCGCTGCTGCTGCTGCTGCGCACCTCGCGGTCCTTGCCCGTGGCCTTCCAGTAGCCCGTCTTGGTGGCGCGGTTGGTGCGCGACCCCGTCGCGTACTTGCGGTCCCGGAAGCTGAAGAAGTACCACTCGGTGGCCGTCAGCTTCGCCACCTCTGCGAATTCAGATCGATCCTCCCAGTTAATAAACGACGATTTCAGATCGATCGGTTCGATTCTGATAGTATATGTATATATGTAGGAGCAAATTCTAGCTTGGACGACGGATCGAGAGATCGATGGAGCTCATTAATATGACTGACTGACTGACTGACTGACTGACTGATTGACTGACTGACCTGGGAGCTCCCAGGGCTCGCGCGCGTGCAGGTCGACCTCGACGAGCGTCCCCTGCGCGATGCGCTCGTTGGCCACCTTCTTGTGGAGGTAGTGGCACACCAGCTCCTCGTCGCTGGGGTAGAACCTGAACCCCGGTGGCAACGTCGACTCGATCTCCCTCAGTGCCATGGATCGATCGACGATATGGGTCCAATAACCCTGCTAGCTGCAAAGCTAAGCCTGACCTGCTTTATCCGATCGATTCCAGTGTGTGTCTGTGTGTGTGATGACCGGAGTTGGTTGCGAGAGAACTCTGTTATATAGACCTCTACAGGCGGCAAAGCTAGCTAAAACTGAAACTAATACCTCCGGTCCCTATCTGCTGAGGCAGCAACTGAAACGAACCGTCTACTAGCTAGCTAGCTAGGCAGTAGGCACAGGTGGAAAGATTCCGAGCACAGCATCCTGTCATGCCGCCCGTGCTCCGCAAGAGGGTTCCCGTCGGATCCGATCCACCTGCTACGGAGCATGCGCGAGATCATCATCAGATTGCTCGCCCAATTAAGTGCCGGCAGCAGGCTTTGTTTACGAAATTTTTTGGAATAGGTTATTCCGTTATTGTAATATTTTCATTTTATTTAGCTATTAGTGTTCAATTATAGGTTAATTGGGCTCAAAAAAATTGTCTGCCTTAGACTCTAGCACAGCGTGACACACAGGCGAAATAATCTGCCTTAGGCTCTAGCACAGCGTGACACACGGGCGAAATCGATGTAAAAAGTCATGGGTACGTACTACTGTACAGTTTTCAGCTCCCCGATCCGGCCGGCCAGCCATGGCGTGTGGTCGTTTTACGTGCGTGCAATGTGCATGCTTCCGGGGGGAGGCAAAGCAGACTACTGATAGCTGCAAATTAATGACGCGGGAACAGGCCGGGCCATCTATCAGGGCCTTGTTTAGTTCCGAAAAGTGAAAAATTTTCGTTACTGTAGCACTTTTGTTTGTGACAAATATTATTCAATTATGGACTAACTAGGATTAAAAGATTCATCTCGTGATTTACCGCTAAACTGTGTAATTAGTTTTTGTTTTCGTCTATATTTAATGTTTCGTGCATGTGCTATAAGATTCGATGTGACGGGAAATCTTAAAAACTTTTTGGTTTTCAGAGTGAACTAAACAAGGCCCAGGTATCAGCTTGATTGAGGTCGTTAATTAGCTATACGGCTAGCTAGCTAGCTAGGTCGCGTACGCGGCGAATGTGACGTGCGCGAGGGTCGTACACGCCGAATGGAGACGTCAATATCATCTAGTATATACCAAGCTCTCGCCTAGCTTCATGTGTGTTCCGTTCGTGTATGCATGTAGAGTATGCATCTTGGACGACGGGCGTGACGGGGTTCAAGCTGCTTCAGGCATCAACGTCATGCGGGAATTTAGAGTACTGCCATGATCCGGGGGGAAATGAATCATATGCGTCGTCGATCGGGCTGATGCGTGTGTGCCAGTACGTGTGTTAGATGCTACGCCTTCTTAGCTAGCTTTTTGTGTATGACATGTGGTTATGAGAGGGTTTAGGTACCGTGTACTCATCTATAAAACCTCACTGAAGAGGGGGGTATAGTTTTCATGGTAAACAGTGCAGTTGTCATCATAACTAGCATCCATCAATTCGTGAGACATATATATACTAATAAAAGTTTGTCGATAAGTTTAGTTAGTATCTACAACTAATCAAAATTAAATTATTTTATTCCTTGCTTGATCTTTCTCTGTACTCATTTTATAATGCAATATCCATACAAAAATTAGAAAAAAAAATCTTACATGCCCTTGACATAAGAAAGCTAAATCCCTTATCTGCCACCTAAATACAAAATTTTCATATGTCATTGGTGTTAAATTGTAATTTGTTCTAGATTTCAATATTGCTCCTACTAGCCATCCTCAAACCGTAGAGGTGGTCTACAATTAGCAGATGTATAGTTCGGTGTGAAAGGAGGTGGTAGAGATGGACTTTGCTCGAGGATTGGGTGGTGTGGGCTGCTAGGCCATCTGCAATGTGGGTTGCTTGGTGTATGTGAGCAATGTGGGTCGCGTTGTTGTCGGCTACTACTGCTTGGTGCCCCGGCTGGCTACGCTCATGCTACTGCTTGGGTGTGAGTGTGGTAGTGATTATGGAGGATAAGGGTGTCCGCAATGGTGTTCAAATCGCTAACTATTTGATCTCTAGGAAGAATGTTATTGGCTCTTAATAGCAATTTGCAAATAGCTAGCTTAGGAAGTCGCTAGCTATTAGAAAGTCACTAGCTATTGTGAAGAGTATTGTGAGTATTGTGAGAGAGTTATTTTTAGAAGATCGTGCTAGATTAGCTATTTATGAGTTGCTAGCTATTAGGAAATCGCTTGCTATTTGATCTCTCTCGTCGATAGCCAATGAGAGTGCTACTTTTTTATTATTTTTATACATCATCTTACTAGCTATTTGTAAAGTGCTATTGAGAGCCAATAGAATTCCTTCTAGCTAGCTGTTTGATAACCATTGCGGATGACCTAAGCCTGCTAGACAATCCTCACATATATCTAGGTCTCAAGTGAATAGATCGTTCTAAAGTTTCAATGTTTCATGCTAGTACAATATAAATTACATGTGCCAAGCATTGGAAATTGATCAAATCGGGACATTGGGTACTTAACTTGACCCGCAAAAGTAAAGGCTAGGGGGTCATAGGGGCCAACCTCAAAGTCTAAAATAGGATGATAGGCCCAAAACCAATCGATCCAATATAACGGGTAACGTGGACTAACCCAATTATCGTTATAACAACCTTTTAAAAATTTACGTCAACTAAGACGACATGCAAATTGGTCTTTTTGATGTTTATAGAGATTACATAAAGGGAAATTTTCCCATATGCCATTGGCTAAAACTTATATCCTTGATCTACCACCTAAAAATCAAATCCAATCAATGCTATCTATAAATTTTAATCTCTTTCATGACATTATTGACCACAATGAGTTATTTGGGTTGTTTTGACACAAGAAGATGAAGGAAAAGAACATGTTATCACATACACTGGTTGTTGTCTTCTTGATCATGAGACAAAGTATACCATGTTGAGAAATTGTGTTATCATGCATTATACTATGCTTGTACACTAAATTGAGATATTACTTGCTATCTAATACTTGTGTGGTTGCTTGCCAGGCTGATGTTATTAAATACATGTTGCATTGCTGAATCCGTAGTGGAAGGGTTGGCAATGGCAAATGGGCATACACACTCATTCAGTATCATTTCAAATATCAACCTTTGAAAACTTTATAAGGTCAAATTGTAGTTGATTTCATTGTTGAGCATAGAATTGATATGGAAGATGAGGTTAGCCATGTTATATTTTACTCCATGGAAACTATACTTTGATGGATGGGCTTGTAAGTAATGTCATGACATTGATGTGGTGATTATCTCACCCAGTGGTGGCCATCTTTGAGACCCCAAGCAGAATGGAATATTTCTGCACTAACAAGCCGAATATGATGTTCTCTCTTGCTTGGCTTGGAATTTTTGCAATCCATAAAAGTAAAACATGTTTAGGCTTTTGGTAATGCTTTGCTAGTTGCGCAACAAGTTTCTCGTGTTTTTCAATGCCGTAAGGGATCACTAAATGCATATTTGGAGAAGTGCTTTGATACTATTGTATATTTTGATGAATTTCTTTTTTTAGTAACATTTGCCAAAGTATGAGAACAATAAGGCTAATATGTTAGGACTAATTGCTTTCATAACTACCTCACCACCATGCGAGAAAGAGAAAATCAGAAATCTAATTAAACAAGTAATCTACCACGTGGTCATGCACTCGGCAAAGCCACGGACACTCAGCAATCATATGGGGATTCCGGTAGTGCACCATACCTTCAAAAAGATGTTAGAAATAGCATTTACTTACCTTGAAGAATCTCCTCCAAAGAAATCAAAAGTAGAACCTTCCTCCTTAGTTTTTTTTTTTGAAAAGTTTTCCAAGCTCCCCCATTTATTCCTCCAATCGGGCTACCATATTTTTTTTGAAAGAACAATCGGGCTTCAATATCTGTCCCCAGGCGGAAGTGATGCTGCTGGTTCAATGGTCTCATACTCGATCTCATCACGTCAGGGTGCTCGATCGCGGATGCAGCAGAGCGACGTAACGTAAGCTAGGCGGCCGATGGTGGCCTCTCCTATCTCGCCAAATATTCTCTAATGTGTGCATGTATGGCTATCGATCAACAGCTTCCATGTCACGACATGCTCGATCTGTACACAGTAGCCTGTGGCCTGCTACTGTACAGCCAAGGAGAGCTACTCATCTGTGGTTGCACCAGATGAGTGCCGTCGGCCTGGTCCTGAGACTTCCTGAGTGTCCGTGGCTTGCGCGCTGTTGTGCTTGTTGGTGAACATCAGAGTGCCGGTAGGTGATGTGGCATGCATAGTGGTGTGTACTACCGACGGGACAGTACACACTTGATCATCAGGAGCATGATTAAAGTTGTAAGCATAAGCCTAGCCAAACAGGGCATTTAATATGTACTAGCAGCTCACTGTCACTGAAAAGGGGGTGACCTAGCTAGCTACTTATATAGGCTACAAGCACCAACTGTGCAAAAGCACCATGCCGGCCGGCGCGCGGCGCGGCGACTGCTGCGTAGTAGCAGGCTACCAATCGGCCGGCGACGACGTGTGAGAGTTGTGAGTTGTGACAGACAGGGGACCTGGTGACAGATGGACATGCCGCATGCATGGATTTAATTTGTTGTTGCGGCAACAAGCTACTATATATACCTTATATTCTTGTGAATAATCGTAGTACGTCGTCTCTTCTAATCATGGAACACCCGGCCGGCCGGCCAATTGAATCTCTCACGACTGATTAACCTCCTGTTATTATATCATCGGTTCCTTATCGAGAGCGAAGTTCGTTCTTCTCCGCCGTGTGTCGTCCATGGCCATGCGTGCGTGCATCATATCCGATCCTTCTCGCGAACTTGCTAGGTGTCACACCGTACCGGTGCCAATATGCCATTGTACGTATTGCATCATCAGCCAGCTGATGAAGCAACACACGCTTGTACACGATTGCTAGCTGCTGTGGCCGATCGAGAAGACGAGATCATATGGTGCCACCACCACACGTACGTACGTTGTGTGTCGCGATAGATTAGGACAGAGCGGTTACTATGCCGAGGTGTCATCAGATGCAAATGCGAGTAGATGAGGACGAGAAGCGCGGGGAATTTTACTAGCTGACACGAAATCTCCGAGCCGGCTTTGCGCGACAAAGTAGGCGATCTTGTGACAGGGTAACACGGATTCGCGCTAATTATTGCGTCTAGCTAGCTAGCTATAGCTGCTAGCGTCGTGCCAATAAACAAGATCGTCGATCTCTTCAACCAATTTGTAAATAGATCTATATATATGTAGGAGCATTATTTATATATCTATCTATCTCCGCAGGAGGAAACAACGTTGGTGTATACTCAAGTGCCAATATATGTCTGAATTAATATTTCTCTCCACTATATTGTTTTTTCCGAAGTGGACATTATATTTATTTGCCGATAGATCTCGTCATGTACTCCCCTAGGGGCAAGTGCATGTATCTTGTCTTGGAACGAAACTGCATGCGTTTGTTTTTTAGACAGGCAAGTACTTCCCTGTGACCAAGTTGCTGGATCAATATACATATACACATTATACATATCTTGAGAAATGTACTACCCATGATGTGCATATCGATCATCGCTGGGGGTGTGGGGGATTGTACTCACGGGACGAAGGATCTTCTGTGGTGCCCCAACCCCAGTGATAGATGTGGCGTCCTGAGAATTATTGCTATCTTCCCACAACTTGATCCTAGAGAAAGCAATAATAATCTTTGTTGAAACTTGAAAGTACGTCCAGATGCAAAGCATATATAGCTGCAAGTGAACAACTACGATATCGATCGAGAGCAGTTAGCTAGCTTGTGCCACCGTAGCACTAATACATACTTCCCCCCTATCTCTTGGCGTACATATACACTATGCATATACATATGCATGCAGGCGTATAGAGCCAAACGACCCATGGCCACTTGGGGTGTACTACCTTTTGGTGAACAAGGACCTGGATTGAAAGAGGATGAATCCAATGAGATGTTTTTTTTGCCCATTGCTAATTATATTAAATGAGCTATAGCTTGCATACTACATGTATGCTTA
>Ga0182004_10003592_pt1 | contig 12359 bp, 9 predicted proteins | sample Sormic07211540_1_FD_120479 | JGI IMG/M metagenome (GOLD analysis project Ga0182004, IMG submission 120479) | Endophyte microbial communities from Sorghum bicolor roots, Mead, Nebraska, USA - 072115-40_1 MetaG | ecosystem: Host-associated > Plants > Roots > Unclassified | place: USA: Nebraska... | reverse complement strand
CGAAAAGATGCAATAATCCACATTTCAAGGCTGTCAAATTTCTATCAGCTTTGGTCGTTCACTAACTAGTGTTCTGTTTGCATCTAGTATAGCTAATAATGATGGTAAACTACCTTGTCCTGGAGCTTGGCGGTGGGCTCCGGCGTGGGGTTGCTGGACTCGAGCAGCTCCACCAGGGCATGGATCTCCGAGCGCTTGGCGGACGTCATCCCGAATATCCCTCGGTTGGCGCCTTCCAGCGCTCCGTACAGCGCCGCCTTGACGTCGCCAGCACTCCCGTACACAGCCGCCGCCGCTGGCAAGCTGCTCTGCTCAGGCGGCACGGCCCTCACCGATCCCCGGCGCCGGCGCCGGTGCCGAGGGGGGAGCAGTAGTAGTGCGCAATGCGAGGGAAGGGCGCCGCCGCCCCGCCCGCTCGTCGTCGCGGTAGCGCGGTGGCGGCACTGCGCAGCCGGTGGGAAGAGAACGGTGGCCGCCATGGCCGGCCCGGCTGGCTAGAGAGCGTGCTCACGGCGGTCGCAGGGCGGCCTCAGCTCCATGCTGCTTCTGCTTCGGGAGCCTCGTTTTGTTTGTTAATACGTGGGGTGGGAGGTGGCCGGACCTGCTCTTGGCTGCAAAAGCTCTGGCCACATCTACGAGGATAACGTTGTGGCGGGGCACGAGCAGCAGCAGCAGCTGAGTGCCGCGGTAGCATTTGCCTCGCCTATCACACGCTTGCATTGTTGCACTTGGACTGCTCTTCTTGACTACTACTTGTTCTCCATCCTCCACAGCAAGACATCAATCGGCACGTGAACCTGGCTACTCGGTGACTCGCTAGCTAACGAGTAACGAGTAGCTCGGATCTTGAGCCTGCGATCGCGGGGGCCATGTGCGAGCGACCAATTCAAGTACAGGTGCACCTGTGGAACACGCACACCACAGAGACGGAGAGGAATAAACTAAGGGCGAGGCAGTGCACGTAGCATGGGCTGCTACTTGAGACAGACAACATGCCCACGTGCAGTTAGTTAATAACATATCCCGATGCTAGTTGAATCTCAAACATGATTCAGCCGCTGCGGATTCAAATTCGCGGATGAAAGCGAGTCGGTAGCTTACTCCAGCCAATATTTCGGATCTTCCTTTAAGCTTTGATTTGATAATACAGCTGGGTAGTTCAAAAAACAATAGCTTTAGTACCCATCTTCAACTATATGCCTATAACGATACAGCATGAACCTCTGCAGTAGCACGATAATTACATCCACGAAGCATGCAGACTTGGATATCAATCAATAACCACGGACCACCTCATACAATGTTAACAGATGTCGGGATACACAAACTGTCCAAGTGAGTGAATGAATATACAAACAAGCGGTGACGACCGCTGGAGGCTGGCGCAGACCAACGACTCCAGATAAAATTAAGGCAGGCTACGGCGATATCTTCAGGCAGCAAGGCAATAATATTTGACTCGTGGATATTATACAATTAGATGGTCCCGTGCAGCAGCACCTGTACCCCCCTTTTATCTATCTTACAACACCAAAAGAATGGATCAATCAAAATTCATAACACATGACAACAGGATGATAATTACAAGAAATCAAAAAACAAAAACCCACATGAGGGGGGAAAAGAAGGAAATTCCAGGGAAGAGGCTACACCAATGATCGAGAGATGCACTAAGCTCACCGGCGCCGCCTGGAGACTACAGGAGAACTTGTACCAGTCTGCTGCCTTCTAAAACTAGGCGAGGACGTTTGAACAGGGGCGTGCTGTGGTACTTGTGCTTGGTAAGAAGAATATGCACCGGGCTTTGAGCCTGCTGGCGCGCCTGTTGATTGAAGGGTTGACTCCATGAAGCAGGCTATGTTCAATCGAGTCCTCTCCAACTCCCCTTGTAGTAGATCACTACTGTACTGTTGAGCAAGCACCTGGAAAGAAAATTGTATTTGTTTCGGTTGTGAAAAATAGCAACAGAAACTGAAACTTTCAGAAGACAGCAGAAACTCTGCTTCACAAAATTGATGTCACACTGCAGTGACAGATGTGTTTTTCATCTATCATCAATTTGAAAATCCATAAGTAGATTATTTCTGTGCACTTACAAGCAAATCATCAGGTGATACCGATGGTTGTCCATCTGATGCTGTATCTTCACTGCCACGGGTTGGTCGACGTTGGTGTCCAGGATTTTCCATGGCTTCTGCAACACTTTCACAGGCCTTCTCCAACAAATTCTCTTGTAAGGATTTCATTGCCTGTTGTGCCTCGGGTGAGAAGTATGTTTGTAGTACAGTCTCAAAATACTCAAGCTGCATATAACACAAAAGGAAGTAAATCAAGCAGAGCGCTTGAGCCATTAGCCCTTAGCATAGCTATGACTTGAGAAGAATCTAGTGGCAAATAAAAATAACAAACATTTACCTCAAGCATGAGTTGACAAAAACCATTCGCATCCAACAATCTAATATCTTTGGTCTTATTCTCATGAAAAACACTAAGAAATATGTCGACCAAACCCTCAACCAAAATTTTCATTGTCTTCTCCAACAAAGGCCGAGCACCAGAGTATACCTGAATGTAAAAGGTGAGAATCGCATCTACTCTTTTCAAATATAGATGAGGATACATAGTCAAATTGTACTTGTAAGACAGACAATGCTGGTGACATAATAAGATATATGTAACAGTCAGAAACGAAATACATGCAGTAAAAGAATGGCCATTCCCAAAACGAGCAGCATAGGAGGCTGGGACTTGCATTAGCATTTCTTTATCTAAGTAATGAATAACTCAAACAAACCTTGAAAGAATGCTAGTATTTTTTTTTCTTATTATGCACAATATTTCATATATTAGAAGGTGAAAAGCACATAAATAACAGATCTTTCCAGACAACCATCCTAAGAGTAAAATTTGTTTGTCACCAACCAGATGGACAAATACTGTACCCAGTACTAGGTGCCATACTGACTTGTGCTAGACTGCTAGTTGTTGCCACAAAAATACTAAATTTCTGCTACTTAACTTAGCATTGGGGCTTTTTGCTGAGGTAAATATGAATCAATGTTATCTGATCATCCGATTAATCGTCCTTATAGGTACCTAGAACTCGATTAGGCCCTCCGATTCGATTAGAGCGATCAGAAACCTGATCGTCGTCGATTACTCGCGATAAATCGTCCAATTAGGCATCTTGACCAATCAGCACCAAATAGGCAGATGGGCTGCTTCAGCTTACTGGGCTATATTCGTTTGGACCAGGCCCATTAGGGTTTCTCTTATATACCTCTCCCCCACTCTTTCTCTCACCTCCTGAGTCCTCACTCCTCACTCCCAGTCTTGATGGAGTCAAATCTCACAGGTAAGTAACCAACTAACCAGAAATATAGTCTTGGTGCCCGATGTCTACTATATAAGTATATAGTATATGGTATATATACCATACATATATGGTATATAGTCCTATATACAGGACGATTATGTGGACGACCAGACCGATAAGAGGTTGATTAATCATCCTTATTGTTGATTAATCGTCCTTACTGGTACCAGGGCGATTAGCCGATTTAATAACTTTGATATGAATACAACAGTATTGGCATAGAACCTGTGGCCCAAGATCACACCAAAATTCCAGTAAAAGTGTTTGTTCTTATGCCAATTTCAAGCATTTTAGGAAAGACAATGATGTCATGACAAGGTTTAATAAATATTCAAAATAAGAAAATAAATTAATGGAAACCTCTGCATGTACGGCTACAAGGATGTGCAGTAAGTCAAGAGTTGCATCTCGAATGCCCTGCAAAGAGAAAGCAATAACATTGATGAGATTGTAGTTTCACAAGACAACAAGAGGCATTGGTATAACAAACACAAGGATGCCAATCTATTTCCAAAAAAAAAAAATGTACCCAAACGCCAGTCACGGTTGACAGTTGTAATCCACAACATATTCTGGATGTAACTGCCCTTGCAGTAAATACCAAGATGCTACAAAGTCTGAACTAAATCTCATGGAGATTCAAGATCCATCTTACCTTTCATTGTTTCAATTTTTTTGGAACACATACAGTGCCACAACATAAATGGATTTCATGTTTTAAATTTATACTGCATACCTTTACCATTGGTGCTGCTCCCCAATAAATCCCAGAATCCAAAAGATAACTTTGTGCAGCACTTCTGATCAAGTTTGACTAATCAAACAACAAAATATCAGGATGAGTAAAGCAAAGGTAAACACCATAATGTCCAAAAAAGTTAAAAATATTGACATTCATGAAAACATTTCCCCAGCATCAAGTAGGGCCTATGAAATTTCATAAAACTTCAGATTTAGAGTTGTCCCTAGCATTCACAAGATCAGTGGAACTTCCTAGTGCTTCATTAAGTGCTATGGACTTGTGACAACTATTCCAAACGGCTATTTGCAGTTGTCCAAGGCACAAAACAATATGGTATAATAACAATATATCAAAGCAAACAAAATAGCTCCAGTATTTATCACAATAACTGGAACTCCCAACAAAATTGCTGTGCTCTTACAAAAAGTAAAGTAATTATGGCTTGTTTAGTTCCCAAAAATTTTTGGTTTTGGGTACTGTAGCACTTTCGTTTTTATTTGGTAATTATTGTCCAATTATGGACTAACTAGGCTCAAAAGATTCATCTCGTGATTTACAGGCAAACTGTGCAATTATGAAGCTACACTGAAACAAAGTTTGTTAGTTCTCCCAGTTCATTAAGTTATTTTGTGTGCTTTAGTAAGTTTTTCAGAATTATTGTACTATTTGAGGAATGACTGAATGGAGAACACTAAATCTGTATCAGATCCTCACCTATGTGAAAGCAAGATACTGGGGTTATAATATACATGATGTAATCAATTTTGCTAAATCATGCATTCGGTGATTAATGAACACTATGTCATGAATTGTGTATCATACCTTTGCAAAAGTATATTGGTCAAGGACTTTCTCTTCAAGTGCAGAGAAAGAAGTCATCAGATCTCGCATGTCAGAACTTCGCTCATCATTATTCCTGTGACAAAATTTTCATTGAAAAGATTAGATACCTTGAGAACAGCTTCTCTAATGAGTACATGCTTTCCCACACAGGTAAGGAAGGGGCGAAGACTTCATGAATGCTATCAGGTACCTGACTGGAGACCAAATGTGTCTATATTTGGTGTACAGTTCTTCTGAAAGCTCAGCTTTACAATATCCAATGTTACTCAAGACAACCAGCAGCTTCTTGTGCAAATCTCCATCTGTGTTAGCAGGTGTTTCTCTAGTACCATTTATGTATCCATTTTGGACATAATTGTTTTCTTTATTTGGTCTGTTCTCAGTTAGTTCGCCTACAAACCTCTCCAGATAACCTGAGGCAATTACAAAGATTTTCAGAGAATTATGCTAAAAAGATTCCTCTAGCTACTTCTTAGAGAAATTCATACCAGCAAAATCCAGAAAGGAATTCAAAAATGCAAGTCTGACAGACTCATTAATTTCCTGAAGTGGTTGAGAAATGTCATATGACTTCGCAGTCTCGCTCATCAGATTAAGAATCATACTGAAATAAACAAACACAGATTAGGGACCTGTTCACCACTACCAAAAAAGAAGGCAGGAAAGTACTTGCTGTTCCCAAATTTTGAAGACTGATGTGTCATCACTTTAGAAGGTTGTGCTCAAGATAAATTTCAGATTTTGCAGAGCAAGTGACAAGACAGACACAAAAATTGAAACTCAGATGAAAGGATTCATTCATAGGTACAACAGGATATCCAGAAATCTAAAGGTTATTAATGGCAAAAGCTTATGCTTGATCGCTACAATAATTAAAGCTATACTGCTATAGCAAGAAAATTATACAACACAGTATGATAAATTCCTTCCTGAATCCTGACACTGTAACAAATATACTTACTGCCAAAAAGGAAAGAATACTGCTTAAGTGCAACAAAAGAAATAATTATCTATTAGCAAATACTCCCTCCGTCCCAAATTATAAGACGTGTTGGTTTTTTAGATACATTGCTCTTACTATGTATCTAGACATGGAGTATATCTAAGTGCAGAGTGAAAACAATGAATCTAGAAAAGCCAAAAAACGTCCTATAATTTGGAATGGAGGGGGTAGGTATTAAAAAACATGGCCAATTGCGAAGTAACAATGCAACAAAACAACTTTCACAAGGCTTTGGAAATAATGCAGCATAAGAAACTGCAAAAAGATGCAATACTACATAGAAATAAAGCAGTCTTACGTATCAATCCGGTCCATTGCTGAAATTGTTATGTCACGGAACTCCAGAGGCATGCATGAAATTGCATACGGAGACTTGTTTCTCTCAAGGGTGGATAAAGTAACCCAAGTCTCATCTTTTGATATCTTCTTAGTTGTTGCCCGCATCCATGAACAAAGCCGTAGAATGTAAAGCTTTGTCATTTCAAAATGAAGGGTGCGCAACATTTTTACTGGCATAATTGTTAACACATTCAGGATACAAGACGAATTTTGCAGATTTGGGAAAAACTCTAATTAAGAGGCCATACCGGCAGTTGGAGACGAATCCTTCCCTTCAAGAGTCTGACAGGCCTTAGCGATTTCTTTTATAGTGTCACTCATGTATGGACAAAGAATGTTGCATTCCTCAAAATCACGGAAGGTGCTCTGAACCTGTTGTTGTTAAAGCATGTTTAATTACTAATACAATCAAATGTTTACTGCTAACAATCACGTTTGATGTTAAAATTCCAAACAACGCACTAATTGCACCTTAGTGTCAAAAGCCGATATAGTAGCCCGAACCATACTAGCAACTTCATCGAGAGTGTGGTTTGTGTACTTTACTTCTCCACTTTTGTCATCGTTCTTATTTGCAGCCGGCTTTGCATTCATGTCAGAATCAGAAACTACATTACCAGAAGCTGCCTGAAAATAAATAATATATATAATTAGCAAATACATGTAAATCTCTCTTTTCAAAACAAAAATAAGAAGGATCATTCTCATCCTCTTCATGATGAGTAAAGTACACATCATTATTCAGACCGGTATTATCAGAAATACCCTTTAATTTCAGTTTACTATTGCACAACCATAAGGGTGGAAGAGTTTCTAGGTTTCTGTGGTTCAGCGGAGCTACATGCTTTGTGAGAAAACATATTAGTGTCACAAGCCATACAGTTGCACTGTCAACTATTTACATTTTTCTTGTAAATTGTAATGCAACTGATAAGGTTCTTACCTTGGCAAATTTTCCACTGAAAACAGATAAAGCTAATCTCCAGAAAGCTGGAACATGCTGGATAAGTACAGAAGTTAGCCTACGAATGTAGGTGGCCCTTAAACTGTCAGCTTCCTCAGCCATAAAGTTTGTTGACAACTGATCAGCTCGAGGAGAATCACCAATGGCAGAATCAACTTCCAGCTAAACAAAAAGGTCTTCATTAACATAGGGAAGACAAAATAGCATGTAAATATGATATGCTGAACTACAGAAACTAATATGCTCACAGATTTATTTGAATCTTGTTGCAGCTGCCTCCACTTTGAATCAGAGAGCACTTTTTCATGAATTTTATTTTGCAAAACTTCCATTCTCGATTCATGATCTTGAGTACACTTTTCAAACAATCCATGAATCCTGCTATTCTGATAGGAGATATTGTGATATAAGTAAAAAGATAATACAAACAGTTGAAGTCACAGAATTGAAAAGCTAAGTTAGATTACAGCACAAGTATTTAGATATAAATTCAACCTGAATATTTAGATAATGCCACACTGGATCTGTTTCAGGTTCCAACTCCAACAGTAGACGAACAATGTTCTCAAGCTGAATGGTAAAGAACAAAATCAGTTAGAAAACAGAACAAAGACATCAGATAACTTCATTCTTAAAATAGAGTTAAGCACTAGGAAATCAACTAGTCCATTTTAAACAAGCAGTGCCCTATAATCATATGCTAACTGTCCTCTATTGTGCTTTTTCTATTTGGTTATGTTCAATGCTACATAAACCTAAACTTGCAGGCTAAACCATTTTTCGCTGTCAACAAAAGTAGGTAATATCTAAATGTCTCTAAAGACAGATACTATAGCCATGTTCCGCTAACCTCAGCAAGGTCAAGATGAGGATCCTCCATCGACTTATAAAGCATGCCCCTGAATTCTTGCATCACCTTTTCGACCTCTTCAAGTACACGTTTTAGTATCCCCACCTGCAGGTTGTTCAACATAACAACATATAATAAACATACTGAATGCTAGATCTATTGTTGTGTCAATATAGTGCCTAACAACGAGCGATGGGGCCACAAAACACAGTGGAGAAATTTGCACATGCTATACTTCAGCATGGAATCAGACATAATTTTCTACAGCAAAAAGATAGCACGGTCAAGTGGTCCAGACAAAAATAAGACAGTTCAGAGGATTAAGTATTCATGAGTTAATAGATCATTAAACCTAGCATTTCCAAGAGCTTTGCATGGATCAGCCATGCCCAGCGATTATCAGTTACTTACATTTGAGGGTGGAGACAATTATTTGACGAGATACATATCATTGTGTACAAAATGGTCAATATAGAATTTAACACAAATCTGGAACACACTAATTTCATTGAGTGCATGAGCTGGACAATGCATGCACAATATCTTGCCAGCTGCACGATACACCATACCATACGGTCATTCATTTGGATAAAATATGAATATAAACAAAATAGAAAGCTGCCATACATGGGAAGGAAGAACAATTGACTTTGCTTTTTGGTACTCTCTGACAGCAAGATCATATTCTCCTTTCCTAATGTTCCCACGGATTGCACTTGGTAGGTTAAAGAGTGTCCGGAATCTTTGAAGCATTCCCTGAACAGATCTGATCTTTTCAGCTTGGGCCTGTACCAGAAGTTAAGAATTTAGTGCACTCAAGAAGGAATGTTGAAGCAATAGCGATAGTTCTAGAGAAAGCTCAGTTTGTATACCTGCCTCTCAAATAGAGGCTCAAATGCACGATTTGCCACACCACTAATTTTTTGTGTCACTGAATACAAGTGAGCAGTACCTGCACCTTCAGGATCTTCCTCTATCTGTCTCAATTTCGACTCAATGTCTGCAAAAAACTGTGTATTACAAGGAGATGCAAAACATTTGTCCAGAAACTCAGGATCATGAACATTTGTCTGCAATATGGGTGTATCTAATAATTACATAAATACCATCTATTGTAGTTTTGCACGAGACAAAACAATCAAAGTTCTCCTTGACTAACTGTTTTTTCTGCTGTGTTCTCCCTTTGAGATCAGTTTTCAAGGTGAGAGCACCAGCCTCTAAGTCAGCAGCACTTGTGTCTTTGTGGACCCACGAAAGGAAAACTTTGGGGTCAAAATTTGGAGACGAATAGATAACTTTGTCTGCAGAAGTGCAAAAATAGACCTCTTAATAAGAATGAATCAAATGCAATAAGAATTCCAGTAAAACCATCAGGCCTACCTCGCATACTGGGGTCTAAACCTTGAGACTTCTCCCTTGAAACTGGAGAACTTACTGAAGCATCAGTGATCAATCGCAGGGATTTATTATCCATGACACTGGTAAGGTAATAATAAATATTACCCAATGATGAAAGGGAAATAAGCATGAGATGAGGATAACCTTAACTTGGCTCTATTAATTGAAATTAATTATATTATTCTAGGGCACAAGGTAATACACGATGCAACACTGCCAAATTGAACGAGATCCATACTTTCTGTGTCCAAGTATATCATACAAAAGAATATGCTCATTTCTTTGATAAGGCTCAGCAGCATGTTTTAAAAGGTACATGGAATAAATTAGCTTTTAAGTGGTATGTACAATCTTTTTCACCGCACTTCTAGCTTCGGTTTCTCTTGCTAAAAGCTAAAGAGAGGCCAAACAGCTGGCTTCTCCTATTGGTTTTTAGAGAACCTGAGGCTGCCACCAAGAAAGAAGCCAAGAGTTTTTCCTTCTAGCTTTCCCCCCATTGCCCACCCACCAACCTACTGGGCTTCTCCCACAAAATAGTTTGGAGTGCAATCCAATAAGAAGCTAGCATCTCCCACCCAAAGAGAAGCAAAATCCAAAAGCAGAAAAACTGGACCACTGCCAAACATGGATACACAGCCACAATCACAAAAATAATAAGCAATGAGACAAAGATGCTAGACCAATATACAGCATGATGCTGAAGAACTTGAGTAGTGAGGGATCTCCCATAGAGGGAAAAGGGGAACTAATAAAATGGAAGGAAAAAATGCAACTTATGCTAAATGATGGACCAACAGGTGAGAATAGTGCACGATAACTAGACAAGGAGTGTATTTTCTTTACAAAATGTTCCTTAAATGGTAAATAATGCATGTACTGATCAAAAGCTTGATGATATAGATAGTTACCCAAGCCCCAATGGATCCAAAACCTCAACTCCTTTTGGTAAAGTCTGTACAGTCGTGAGGGCCTTTCGAGCAGCAGCAGCAGCTGCTGCTGCTTTCTGATCAAGTTCTTGAATGTTGGGAGCCACCTTTGCTTCTCGCATTTCTCGAACCCTGCGAGCAAGCTTGAGTGGAGCAAAGGAAGGCAGTCACTAGGCATTTTTAGCATTAGTATGAAAATGCAAAGGTGCAAGATATCAGGCTAAATAACATATCATTTTCCAAGTATTTGGCAACCATTATCTGGTCAATGCTGATATGAATATCATATCATAATACTAACAAAATATGCAAAGTTGATGAAAAAATTGAGAAGTTGGAAACACGACAAACAAGAATGCAGAGAAGTAAGGAGAATATGTGGGAGAGAGATCCCAATGGACCATTGTATATCATTATATTAGTTATTGGAATATTTAGTTAGAAAAAAACAAGGTGTGATTTATTCCCTTGTTCAGAAATCTGTAAACCTAAATTAAACAGTAATGCACAACATCATAGCTGCAGGTAGGCAACTGGTGTGGTGAAGTAAGAATTGTACGAAGCACAGCCATAGCAACTTAAAACACTGGTTATAGCTCCATTAATTAGTTAATTGTCAACATCCTAATGTCACATTGGTATAGACTCGTGTGATTACACCACGACAGCATTTGTCCATGCCGGTAGCCAGTTTCTAACATTCATCTATCGGTATAAGTTCCCCCATGCCAAACAGGCAGGACTACTCAGCAGTGCCACAACTGAACCAACTCACCAGGCACACAAGGTATCACAATTCGCAATAGCTAACCACAGTACCATGAAATGCTGCACACGATCACATAACAAGCTAAATTCCGGTGATGAAGGACAATCCCAGCCTGCTAAGCATTGGCATGATCATCCACCGGCGCTATCTCGAGAAGGGGCCTAAGCTAGCACGGCAACCACCGCAGCCCGAGATCGAGATCTCGGTGATCTCTCACAGCGGCCATACCTCAGCCTCGTCGACGCGCTTCCAGCTCCTGGGCTCCTCGTCGTCGAAGTCCCCGTCGTCCCGTGACGCGGCCCTCCGCGCCCCGGCGCGCCCGCCCCCGCCCCCGCGGGGCGGCGGCGGGCCACGGGCGCGGGGGTTGTCGTCCTCGTCGCCGGAGGAGATGGAGAGCAGCTCGACCTCCGAGTCGTCGTCCTCGTCGCCGCCGCGGCTGGGCTGGCGCGCCTTCGCCGCGGCGCCCTTGCCGCCGCGGGCGTTGGGGGCGGGTGGGCGGACGAGGTTGACGACGGGCTTGTTGGCGGCGGGCGGGCGCTGGTGGCTCAGGTCCCGCGCCGCCTGCTCCTGCAGCGCCATCTGGAGGAGCTCGTCCTCGTCGACGTCGCTGTCGCTCGCCATGGCCTTCGGGCGCCGGGGCGGGCGCGGATCTGGGGCGGGAGGGAGGAGAAAGAAGGGAAGGAGAGAGAGCGCGTGCGTGCGTCTGTGTGTGTGTTTGATGAAGACAAGAGAAATGGTCTTGATGAATCTGCGTGGATCGGAGCGGGGATGTGCCGATGTGGGATCGGTGCTTCCCGAGCGAGGAGAAGTGGGTGTTTGGGTTGGCACAGCTACTTGGGAGGTGTCAGGCTGTCAACCCACTGGCCACAGCGGATTTCTCACGGATCACCGGATTTGTTCGCGAAACGCTATTGCGTTTAACCAGTGAACGGCTGCTTATTGAACTACTACGAAGCTAGAGCAGGGAGGCATATATGGTTCGCAGTGTTTTTCTTTCACGTTAATAAATTAGTAAGAGCTTGTTTAGCACAGCTCAACTTCACTAGTAAAGCTGTTTTTTTAGAAAATAGCTTCATGAGTGACTTTCTAGATGAAGCTGAGCTGTTTTGGAAAAAGTGTTTGGCAAAATAGCTTCACCAACTACTTCAT
>Ga0182004_10003591_pt1 | contig 12359 bp, 18 predicted proteins | sample Sormic07211540_1_FD_120479 | JGI IMG/M metagenome (GOLD analysis project Ga0182004, IMG submission 120479) | Endophyte microbial communities from Sorghum bicolor roots, Mead, Nebraska, USA - 072115-40_1 MetaG | ecosystem: Host-associated > Plants > Roots > Unclassified | place: USA: Nebraska... | reverse complement strand
CGTGTCCAAACCATTGTATCCTTTATCGTGGGGTCTTCAAAGACCTAATGAATTGTCCAACGTGTGGTGCAAGTCGATACAAAAGGAACGACAACTGTATTGAGGAAGACATGGGTACTAAGTATAGAAAAAAGAGAGAAGTGTGGAAAGAAAGGAGATGCTACTAAGAACGTTGAAGAAGAAAATAGCACCCTAGGGATGGATGATACTAACCAAAGAAAAATCCTTGGATTGGTTATGTGGTATCTATCACCGATTGATCCCTTGAGGCATTTATTCTCAAACCCTAGGGAGCTCATGCGATTTTGGGCTTCAGATGAACGCAAGAAAGGTGATGGTGTGCTACATCACCATCCGATGCACAACAGTGGAAGGGCTTTGATGTGAAGTACCCAGAATTTGGAGAAGACCCTAGAAATGTAAGGTTCGCTTTGAGCACTGATGGAATGAATCCATTTGGTGACAATACCAGCACACATGGCACGTGGTCAGTTCTCCTGTCGATTTATAACCTGCCTCCATGGTTGTTCATGAAGAGAAAGTATTTGTTGCTGACAATGATAATTTCTAGACCGAAAGCACCAAACATCGATATAGATGTTTTTCTCAAACCACTGATGCAAGAAATGGAGATACTATGGAAGGAGGGAGTGGAAATGTAGGATGAGCTTGTGAAGAGTGCCTTCACATTGAGATCCATCATCTTTGTTACCATCACTGACTACCCAGGACAGCTTTCACTTCCAGGACAGGTCAAAGGATTCCTAGGATGCTCGGAATGCTTGATTTTCACTACTGGTCAGTTCCTAGAGGGATCCCGGAAGGTAGTGTACATGCGTCACCCATGCTTCTTAGTGGAAGGACATAGGTACCGAAGCAAGAGGATGGTGAAATACTTCATTCGTACTACGGTTGAGACAGGGCATGCGCCAAAAAGGCAGGACGGGCATTACGTGTATAACATGGTGAAGAGCATCAAAGTCGCCTATGGTAAAAAGACAAAGGATGGAATGATCAATAAGAGAGATAAGGCTCCAGTTGAAGGTGTTCCCTTTAAGATGTCAATCTTTTTCAAATACCTACCTTATTGGCCGGATTTGGTTGTGCGCCATTCCTTCAATGCCATACACATAAAAAATGTATTTGAGAGTGTGATTGGGCTGTTGATGGACAAAAGGCAAAGACAAAGGATGGACTGAAGTCAAGGGAAGACCTCGTACATTTGCAGTGTAGACCACAGGAATGGCGCACACAAGACCAAGGGAATGGAAGACACTCCCTTCCTGTAGGCAGCTACAACTTGTCAAATGATGAGAAGAGAGCAATTTGTCTAAGCCTAAAGCGCTTGAAAGTCCCTACAAGTTTCTCCTCCAACATCAAGAGACTAGTCTCGATGAAAGACATGTCATTAATCGGTTTCAATGCCCATGATTGTCATATGATGTTGACAGTGTTCCTTCCTGTTGCTATTAGGGCAATAAAGCCCTTATACACGAGGATGGTCATAACTAGGATGTGCTACTTCTTCAACCAAATTGGGCAGAAGGAGATCTACGAAGACGAATTAGGTGACTTGAAGGATTTCATGGCAGAAACTATGGGCCAAATGGAGCAATGCTTCCCTCCATCCTTTTTGATATAATGCCACACCTCATGATGCACATGGTCGACCAAATTAGGTAGCTCGGGCCTATGTACTTGCATGAGATGTGGCCGTACGAGAGATTCATGCCTATTCTTAACCGATATGTACACAATCGGGCTCACCTAGAGGGATCCATGATAGAGATATTGCGCCGAATAAGTCATAGAGGTCTGTCAAGATTACTTGCGTGAAGAAGATAGACATTCACTTGGTTTACCCTAACTCGTCATAATGGTAGGTTGGCAAGGAAAGGCAGCAAGGGTAGAAAAACAATCATTGATAAGGAATTCACAAAAGTGGAAGAAGCACACTCATGTGTGTTGCAATATCTGACGATAATAGAGTCATTGATCAAAAAACACATGGCGCTCCTAAGAGCAAAATATCCAGGGCGGTCGGAGCAATGGATCGTTCGAGAGCAAAAGCGTCTATTTGGCAACCGGGAGTCGTTGACTAGCTTGCAGCAGTGGCTTCTCCTCTCCACTTGGACCAGATATCAGTTTGACTTCGTGGACTTTATGTTGTGTGAGATTGAGGATGTCATTGCTGATGCAATTAGTGTTGGACGACAGTAGGTGTACCCTCATATTATCTCCTATATGCTTAGTGAGAAATATCCACAGTGGTGTAGGATGGAGTACAAGGCGACTGAGCCCATAATTCTGACCTACCATCTAGCGTCGAGAGATGATCGTCATCGTGGACAGCGTGCCCTCAGAGCTGCTCAGGAGCAGTTCTCCATGGAGGAGATAGAGAGACAGGCTAAAGAGGATGCCATACTAGAGCAGGCAGAGCATCAGGCTGGACTAGGAGGGATGGATGTAGAAGATGTACACGCTGATGTAGATAAACAGATAAAGTCAGACTCAGACGACACGCTGATGTAGATAAAATTTTCATAATTTCCTCTAATGGGGTTTGTATTTTAAAAAATATTTTTAGAGGAATCATTATTTCACAATGTTATGTAATTGGGCCCTGGAGACACTAGTATGGTCCCTAACATATAATGCACCTCCAACACAAAACTCAAAGCATCCAAGATACATTGAACTAGATGATTTTATAGGTGCTAATTTGTCAAAAGATGTTAGAAAGAAAAAAGAAATGGAAGTTTCTCAGAAAAAAGAAATGGAAAAGAAAAGAGAAAAAAATGTATGGGCTTTTATTTAGTGGCCCATCAAACCCATGCACCGCCGGCTCCATGCAGCGCAGCGCCGACGCTCCATCTTCCTTGCAGCGCCACTCAGGCTCGGTCCCTCGGCGCAGTGCTCCTTCCCCCACTCGCGCTCAGTGGTGCTCAGGCTCGGTCCCTCAGGGCGTGTTTGGTTCCCTTCTCAATCCAACTAGGCCAGCTCCAGCCAGCCAGGCTGCGTTTGGCCAGGCTGAATGCATTCAATGCTGACTGTTTGGTTGTCTGCATGCGTTCAGCCAGGCTGGGCTGAGATGTTGTTTGATTGCCTGCATGTGTTCTCCCCGCACACGGAATCGCCAAGTGCGCACGTGAGCACGAGCACCGAATGAGCCAGGTTGAGGAGGAACGGAGAAATTGGCTGTTCTTTCTCGGCCAGGCCAGGAGGGGAGTTTTGCACGAGGTCAGCCAGGCTGGGAGGGGAGACCAGGGAACCAAACACGCGAAACTTGCATCCCGGGATGCATGTATGGGCAGGTGTGGGGTACCAAACACGCCCTCAGCGATGGAGGGCCAGTCCCAGGCTCGGTGGCGGTGTCGGCGGCTCCCCCTCCCGGGTGCCTCTCGCCAGTCGCCTCATGCCCTCGCCTCCGTCCTCCGTGCACCGGCCGGCGACCCTACGTATGCACCTCCCTCTCCCCTCTCGCCTCTGTTGTATCGTGGGAGCCCGGACAGCTGCCTATGGTGGCTAGGCCTTGGCTCCGCCTAAGCCTGGGCAAAATACCCGATACCCATTACCCTTACCCGAATTACCCAGTCATTTGTCTATGTCTTTTTTTTATCATGTGTTGTTAGTTAAACATTGTCAATTTATTAGAATTTTGTGTAGTTTGTTGTTTTCTAAAATCAGGTAAATCGGGAATACCCGAACCCAAATTATCGGGTACCCAAAATAAATTACGGATAGTGTTTAGCAGTTTTCATTACCCGAATTTGAAATTACCCGAATTACCCGACCCGAAAAAATCGAGTAAGCTTAGCTCCGCTGGTGCTAATGTAGCTAGTTTGGGCCTCCATGAGCTGAAATGCTGAATGAGATCATTGTGAATACGATTAGACCTTTTTATAGCCTAAAGTCTTGGTTTCCCTGGTTTATTTATAATATCTCAAAATGATCGAGTACATTTATCCCTCATGTGTAGTGTAGCTGAACAATGAAACAAATTTTCTCAAGGTCAATAAAAGCTATCATTATTAATTAAGCATATCATCCATCCGGTTGCATGATCCATCCAATAAACAAAAAGAAAAGCCACACAATGTTCCGGCTTCATAACAAAGGATGTCCAGCTCAAAATTATAAATGTTTGACCTCCAGGAACTCTAAGAAAAGCCACACAAAACTGTTTGCTTGAACTTACCAGCCTTACCGTTTCAGCATCAGCATTAGCCATTTCTCCAGCCAGCCGAACAGTACAATCTATATGGTTCCAATGGTCAAAAAAAATATTCATACGGATAAGCAGGAGCTGTGTCACGTTCGTCGGACATACTGTCATAAGCAAAGATGTCGAGAATTAATTCGTCTTGGATTTAATGCATGGACGAGCAGCACAGACTAAAAGCTAGAAAAAGCATGAACTCAGGCACTCAGCTCTCGCTGGTGGGAACGAAGAAAGAAACCTCCTGGTTATTGGTCGCTCTTCAAAGCACGCCCGCAGAGGGAACTGCAGATAGAGACTATGGCGCGAGGATTTCTTATCAACCCACACTACTACAGAAAACTTTGTTAAGCCGGGCGCATTGGACTTTTAGAGGCTGGCAAAGCAACCGCCTCCATTCGAAGGTCACTGTTAATGCACATATCAAGGAGGCGGGCGCTTTGCCTTCCTCAGTTAATCAATACAAAAAATCAAAACAAAATGAAAAGGCCCACAGCCCAGCCCTAGCCCGACCTGGATCTAGGCCTCGCATCGCCACCCCTGCGCGCCGCCGCCGCCACTGGGGGAGCAGGCACTGCCCCACATGCACTGCAGCCGGGGTTGCTCGATCTGTCACTAGGGGAGCTCAATCCGCCACGTACGCGTCCGCCGTCGCTGGATCTAGCCACTGCACCTTCGCCAGGAGGTTAGGACCTTGCCACTAGGAGGAAGGGGAGGGGTGGGCTACCATGGGAAGTGAGGGCCGAGCTAGGAGAGGAGCGTCGCCTTGAGAGAAATGGGAGGGGAGAGGGTCACCGTGGGGAATTGGGAGGGAGAGGTATAGCATTGTAGGGAGGGAGGGGCTCTAAGGGTGCCACCGTGAGAGGAACAAGAGGGGAGACGGCCCCCATAGGGAGTCATGAGGGAGGGAGAGGCTCGGGATGGAGGGAAGGGGAGAAATGGTGAAGAACCCTAAGACTAGTTTATATATATATACAAACCCGGTAGAGGATAAATATGGGCTTTTGCTTGGTGTGGGAGCTGGGCCACTATTTTTGGAGGCATGCTTTATATTGTGTCTGCCTCCGGAAATAGATTTACGGAGGCAGTTGCCTTAAGATGACTACCTCCGGAAATAGAGGATTGTTGGAGGCAGTTGTCTAGAGATCAAGGCCACCTCCGTAAATTTATTTTAGGATGCGTTTATTTTTTATTTCTTGACCGCCTCCACAAATCAATTTTACAAGGCCAACAAACGTGACCGTCTCGGTAAATAAAATTGACCACCTCCATTAATATCCTAGTATTTTAGGAGGCGGTTGAATTTTATGGCCGCCTCCGTTAATGTTTGGGCACTGCCTTCTAAAATTATTTGTGTAGTAGTGTCATGCTCGAGCCCAATGCTCCTGATTTCTCCCAAGCCTATCCATCTGCTGCATTTCCTGGATTCTTCATATCAATTACAAACATATGTGCACCATCAACTTACCCTAGAAGGCAAAGGTTTACATAGCATACATAGTAGTAACACACTGAGGTTGGAAGTGATTCCACAGTGTAAGTGAAATAATTTTTCTATATATTGTTAATAATATAACATACATAATGGATACCACAACTAGTAGAGAATAGACATTCGATTCAGCACATTAGCCTCACATAATTTGGGCCCGGGACTAATGTGATCATTAGTCCCAGATCCAATTTTCTTGGGCGTCAGAGGACCTTAATAAGTCACAGATGATAACACCAACCCAGACTAAATGATCTACATTAGCCTTGCTTGGTGTTATGAACCCAGACTAAAGTGCCTTGACCCTTTAGTCCCGATTAATAACATCAATTCAGACTAATGTAGACCCTTTAGTCCTGGTTGGTATTACGAATTAGGATTAAAGGTCCACCAATAGGTTAGTTTAAAAGGAAACCATTCCATCCAGAGTTATATGTGCTATGTGGGTAGGATGGAAAGGTATGCGCAGAACAATGCATGAGGTCTTAGGTTCAAATCCCACGAGGCATAGGGATGAGGAGTATATTTTTTTAGTCTTGGAGGACCTTAAGTCCGGGTTTAAAACTATTGGAACAAAAGAGTCATGCCCTTTAGTCCCATATTCGAAACCCCTTGCCAAATGGGACTAAAGCCACGTTGTCTACTAGTGCACCATGAAGATGGCCAAAATTTTGTGGTAAAGGAAGATCTTAATACATTTTCAAGCGTATTACATTGAGTTGATATAGAGCCTTAAAAACAATTCTTTTGCCCTCTGTCTAACAAGAAGCGAACAGCCATAACAGAGGGACGTTCATGCTCATTTCAAAAATCTAAACTTTGATTTTCAAAATCTATGAACATTAAACACATATTTGGAACTCTAAATAATATCCAATAAATAAACTTGCTAACTATGAACTTCTAGATTGTACTGAGAACAACAACTTCGGTATTTTGAACAGTTTCTACAATCTAGACCAGTTTCTAAATTATTTTTTGTGCAACTATTTCTAGAGGCAGGCCTCTTAATATTATCGACTTTGTTAGTCAATTTCTATATGCAGACCCATAGAATGTCCGCCACTGTTAATAGCTATTTTTAGAAGGAGGCATCTTCGTAAGTCTATCTCTGATTAACAAGAGCGCATCGTAAGGTGATTATAATATATAGAAGCATACATTTTCATGAGACCCGCCTAATCATTTATCGAGTTGGTCATTAAAAATACCTGTATTTGATAATGAGAGAGAAAATCCATTTAGTACTTCCTCTGTTCCAAATAATAAGTCACTTTGACCTTGGTACATCAATTTTCTATGTATCTAGATATAACATATGTCTAGATAAATTGGAAAATCTATGTAGCAAAAAACTCATAGCGACTTATAATTTGGAATGGAGGGAGTAGTAGTTTGTTGGTGAAGGATATAGTTGGACCAGGTGGTTGGCTTGGTTTTTGAACATCACTGCATTTATGCAACATTCTCGACTAGTTCTTCATTGATCAACTGAAATGATGAATGAGATCAATGTGAGTATGATCGATCTCATTTGCTCAAGCGTTAGTTATCTAGATTCTTAGTAAAATTGATGAATGAGACCCATCAATGTGAGTATGATTGGCACTTTCATTGATAAACTAAAATGATGAATGAGAACAATGTGAGTACAATTCATCACCACCGGACGTAGGAACCATCGGCTGGGGCCTGGGTGTCTTCCTCGCCCAGGCGGTGCCTAGGCGCCTTCATTACCTCACACCCGCGTGCGTTGCCTTACAAAATTGCCTCGATGAGCAATGTCTTGACTCTCTGTTTTTGCTGGACTATGCACAGGCTTGGAGAAGAATCTCACCTCACGATGACTGTTCAATTGCCATTGGGTAAAGATGGAAAACCGTGGTCCCCAAAGTGGAGCCTAGATGGCATTAGAAGAGTGGTTGGGCAAAAAGAGCCAAAAGACCGTGAGGTCCCTGCATCCATGTAAGAAGACCCCCAGTCTATTTGGGTCGACTGTAATTTCGTGTCACCAGGTATGGCTATAAATAGATAGGGAGCATAACTATAAAGGACGAATTAACGGCCATTTACTCCAAAATTTACTGTGTCCCGTGCCTTCACCAATTCCACTACCTTCGCTCCTATTCAGAGTTCGCTATCTCCTTCCTCCTGTGGGACACCCTCGCCCTCCTCTGTGCTGGTCACCAGCAAGGGTAGGACGTAGAGTGAAGCCGTCACACCTATTATCTTGTAATGCCATGTTCATTGATCCTGACGTCTCCTAAGCCTATGCTTCTATTGGTATGTGTTGCATACATATGTCCACTAGCCCTGAGGCTACTGCATATAGCATATATAGCATGTGCAAGCCTAAGGTCAAGCACACGTGTGGAAACTTACTTAAGCACAGTCCTTTCGATTGATCGCTCAAATTCCTCTCTTGATGTCTCCCAGGCCTATCTGCTGGCGTCATGTACACACATGCGCACCTATAGCTACTGTTCGGAATTGAGTACCCTTGCATCATGTGGACACTCTCCCTTTTACCTCATTCACATGTAAACTAGCTATATACTTGCATATATACTACCAGGGCCCGAGCTTAGTTGACGCGGAAGAGGACCATGGCCACCTCTGCCATCACTAATTCTCCAATAAATGTACAGTAATATTGCTACTGTTCAGGCTTGAGCTCAGGCTTCGCCACTTTATATAGCAATGACCCTGATGAAGAAAGAGATATTGAGTGGCCACGACCAGAATTTTCTACTTCTCCTAGTGATGCAGGTTTCTCCTAGTATTTTATCATTCAAAATATAGTATAAATTTTTCCTACTAAATGCCTCCTAGAGAGGATCTCATGTGCTATGACTAGTTGTAGTGTTCTAATACAACTTAAAAATACTAGGAGAATTCTATCTTTTTGGTAGGAGGCACTGTCTCTATCATGTGGAAATCAAATAAGAAGTGTCAATACGCACATTTGTGAGTACAGACGCTACCTTTTTATATTAAAAAATTGTATTCTTGTGCTAAATGTTTTAACCACTAAATGATCTCAAATTTAAAAATATTTCAACTACAATTCTTTAAGTTTTTTTCAAGCACTATAAGGTATAAGAACGTGTTTCCATCCAATATAGCTACAACATTTCAGAAATTTAGACCTCAAAATATAAGAATTTAAAACAAATATTCCATACTCTAAACAACTTCAAATAAAAAACTTATCAACTGCAAACTTATAGATAATGTCGACCACTACAACTTTTGTATTAACCATGTGACGTTCATGCAAGTTTTAAAATTCTAAATTGTGACTTTCAAAATTTATGAACTTAAAACACATATTTGGAACTCTAAATAGCTTTCAATAAATACTAATCATCTATGAAGTTGTAGATTGTATTGAGAACAACAACTTTCGTACATATACCTGTGACTCCAAACAGTTTCAATAAGCTTATCAACTATAAGTTGTAGATCACATCAATATCTACAATTTTGATATAAAGTTTATCTTTATCCAACTTCATATGGGAACATGATAAATTATAATTTATACAACTATTTCTAGAGGCAGACCTCTTAATAGTGTTGACTTTGTTAGTCAATTTCTACAAGCAGACCTATAAAATGCATGCCTACTGAAGCAACAGAAGCTCTACTGACAGACTTACGGAGAGATTTTGCGCCGAAAGATCTAGGAGACTTACACTTCTTCCTTGGGATAGAAGTCAAGGAAACATCAGATGGATTGGTTCTCTCTCATGGGAGGTATGCGATTGATATCCTTAGTCGGTCAGGGAAGGACAAGGCAAAACCTGTAGACAGATGGAGAAAAGCTTTGGGCCAGAGGACTGTACTCGATATAGAAGTTTAGTTGGGGCATTACAATATCTTACACTCACAAGACCGAACTTATCCTTTATTCTGAATAAGGTTCATCAGTTCTTACATGCTCCAACTATGGTTCATTTCAGTGCAGTTAAGAGAATCCTTCGGTATGTTCATGGGACTGTTGGGGTTGAGCATAAGATCCAATGATCCAAGTCCATGATGGTTAGTGCATTCTCCAATGCAGACTGGGCAGGATGTGTGGATGACCGCAGATCCACCGGGGGGTTTGTTGTGTTCCTTGGCAATAACTTGATTTCTTGGACGGCCAGGAAACAAGCCATTGTATCTCAGTCATCAACAGAAGCTGAATATAAAGCATTGGCTAATAATGCTACAGCTGTCGTTTGTAGTGTCATAACTTGGGCGCCAAATACCTTTCTGCCAACCCGATTTTTCATGCCATGACAAAACACATAGAGATCGATTTCATTTTGTCAGAGAAAGGGTGGCTTAGCGCTTGCTGGACATACGATTCATTAATATAGGTGATCAACTGGCAAATGGTTTCACCAAGGCTATCTCTGCTACGAAGCTAAGATAATTTAGAACCAATCTTAACCTTGTAAGTGTGGCTAAGATTGAGGGGGAGTATTAAATGATGCATTAGTTATCAATGTATCTAGTACATGAATGTACCTAGATGTGTCTTATACACCAAGCCTGCATAGGATAAATCTAATATAGAGTTTGTTGTAACCTCTTCCATATGTATGTGTGCCACGCCGGGGGCTCTTTCCCGGCCATATATAACAAGCAGCCGAGTGCCCTTGGTTGGGTATCTCATTCCCAAATCTTTACAGCTTTCACATGGTAGCCATCAGCCTTTTTTGCTTGCTCCCTCAACAGAACACACAAACATAAGCAGCAGCTGCAGCAAAAGGCATCTTCTCTCTGAAGAGGCATCATCATAGAGAAGAGGATGATCTGGAAGCAATTTGATGATGAGGGGCAAGGAGGGCTCAGTGGAGGTGCTCAAGTGCATGGCAACTTCCACCACATGGAGGTGTATAGCACTGCCATGGCTTTGATCTCGACCTTGGCCATGGTGCCGTCCACTTCTTCCTCTCGCCTGTCATGCCACACTGCAAGAGTGGCAGTAGCGGGCTCCTGATCTCCATGGCCAACCCCACGGTACCTACACAGCTGCTGCCGCTGGCTGGGGCCATGGCACGGCCACTACAAGTCTACAACCATTAGTACGACTGTGAGGAGTGGGGAAGAGCTGGTCGTGAATCATACCGAATCAGGAAAAGGTAGTAGGGATGAAACAAGACCACCTCAATAATGCAGGTCATTTCTTTCGTGATGAAACTTTAATCATTTCTTTCCTCATTAAAATAGTGTCGTGTCACCATATTTACTAATGTGGCACCTCATTTAATACAACTGAAACTCTCGTGAAACTATTATCAATTAAGATTGACATGCATCACTTAGCATCTAAAAACCTGTTGGTCAATCCCGTCTCTCTCTCTCTCTCTCTCTCTCTCTCTCAGCTTAGGTGACATATTTCCGTAGTCTCTAGAGTTGATACATTTTTACCATCTGAACCAAAAGTTGCTTCTACAAGTGTGCTATGCTATCCATATATAAATTCCTTATGGCACTCTTTATGTCTCTCCAGGGAAATTGTAGTGTTGTTTTTCTTTATGCCATCACAAAAACGATGGAAAGCTACCTTTTTGAAAAACTCGAGCTTTGGACAAATGATGTTCTGTCCTACAGCATGCTCTAATACATCCATGTCTAGCGCTCCTGACATCTCCTAAGCCTATCTAGTATCTACTACTAGCATTGTTGCGTACTCCTACATATGTGCACTTTTGCAGATTGGGTAACCAATGCATATATACTGCACTCTCGATGACGACCCTGAATTTATGGATAAGTGTCATTCATATGCAAAGTATATATCACATTGCATATGTATACACACACAAACCATATAATTGGAGTTATTAGAGTGGTTGGGTTCGTGTTGTGCTCTTGGCAACATTTATAGTTTGTGCTACATGAACTGAATGGGTGAGAGCAATGTAAATATGATGGATTTTGACAGAAACATAGATTGAATCATCCCACTTAGAGGCGATTGGATCTGTTGACAGAAACATTATAATCTCTAGTTGCTTGAGAAAAGAGTTATGCCATTTAAAATGATGTTGTCATTTCAATTCTTTAAACGATAGTCGAGTATGCAACACCTTGATATGTCTATTTTAACTAATTCATCGAATATCTTATCACACTTGGATACATCAAAGATAAATTTAGTGTCTTCATGTCTTTTTTGTGAATCAGATTAAGAGAAGCACAAATAGATGGCTTGGCTGTGGATGACTTATGGATAAGCAGGATCCAAGTCACCGTACAGGGAGATAAGCCCATAACCAAAGTTTTTGTTTAGAATTAATTTCTCTGTAGGTATCTGAGTGACGAATATGGAAAGATCAACCCAATAGAACTCCAGGTGCCTAGTTAATTGAATTATATGATTTGGCAACAATCTATTGGCCATTTTAAGAATTCACTAAGGCCGTGTTTAGTTCCTTAGCGAAAAAATTTCGCAACACTATAGCACTTTCGTTTGTTTGTGACAATTATTGTCCAACTATAGACTAATTAGACTCAAAAGATTCGTCTCTGTTGGGGAAAAGCTGCATCCTTCCCCCTGGTAGCGTCGGAGGTTATCCTTCACCTGAGGAACCTCCGACGCCTGAAACGTCGGAGGATATCCTTCGACGGGAAATGCTAATGTTGACGACT
>Ga0182004_10003590_pt1 | contig 12361 bp, 8 predicted proteins | sample Sormic07211540_1_FD_120479 | JGI IMG/M metagenome (GOLD analysis project Ga0182004, IMG submission 120479) | Endophyte microbial communities from Sorghum bicolor roots, Mead, Nebraska, USA - 072115-40_1 MetaG | ecosystem: Host-associated > Plants > Roots > Unclassified | place: USA: Nebraska... | reverse complement strand
AGAAGTCGAGAATAGCGAGAAACATGAGAAAGGCCGATCATATTCTTATTGCACTTTGTGGGTTGTGGTTTTCTATATGGGCTGAACCACACATGATAGTTCAAGACATCTGAGTTTGTCTTCAACCTCCGTCGGATACTCTAAGAGCCTATTTTTATTTTGCACTAATGTCTAAAAATTTCCATAGAGTGTTAAATCAGTCCTAAGAGGACCTAGGGCGGCCGCGCTGACTCGTCCTAGTGGTGGATCCGCCTATGTCTAAAGATTCGATGTGATGAGAAATTTTGAAAAATTTTGGGTTTTGGAGTGAAAGTAAACAAGGCCTTAGGCAAAAACCGAGGCAGCAAGGCAAGGAATCCAAACACAATTTTCTCTTTCGCCTCTGACTGGCGAAGTGATGTGAGGTGCGCTAGCAGAACCAAACGCAGCCTAACAGAATGCTATCACCAAATGGCAAATTATGATTTTGCCTTGCTGGGCATTTACCGATTCATTGCACTTTCTTCTTGGTGATTGAATTATTTGCAGACCTTAGTATCTTAAAGGTTGAAAGGCTTACACCCACGGTTGATCAATCTCACGCTGTCAGAATTAGATGATTGACAGGATCGAACAATATGAAATGGTAACTCTGTATGAAGGAGGGGAAAACGAGCAGACAGTATTTTAGACACTTTGATCTGAATCCAATTGTAAAGGAACTAGAAGTGCACAAGAGCACCAACCGTCTCATAAGGCTTTTATGAATTATTGTTTCAACAAAAGTATTCCAATATGAATATGTAAAACATGTGTTGAATGAACAAAAGGGAAAGAAAATACACAAAATAACATTAATAAAGCAGAGACAATCCATCTCAATCAATATAAGAAAAATAACCGCGCGTGATGAAGCTGTAAAATCTGAGAATCAAATACAAGACTCCAAAGAACAGAGACAATATACTAAATACATATACTCCAAATAATTCTACTAAATGGCAAATTCTGTCAGCACTGAACCAGCATATTTTCAAGAAATATTATGAAGACTGAAGAGGAGACGAACTGAAACTAAAAACCATGTAATTGGTACCAGTAAATTTAAATGAGAGTGAACAGAATAACATTCAGCAAAAGGATAATAGTTGTCCACAGAAATACTTTCAAAATGTGCCATTATATCATGGAGTACAATATCACAAAGTAGCATATCGCAATGCAATAGTTTATGTGAAAAACATAGAAATGAAGCTATCGTCGAGAATTGATGATGGCACCATAAAGTGACACAAGCAGAATAAATTATCAAACATTCAGAGTTTGTCCTCGTATTCAAAGAGAGGTGTGACCTTCTCCTTCAGCCCCTTCCTGTTGCGGATGTCCAAGACAAGGTTAGCAAGTTTACCAGGCTCCAGAGGGTAGTCTGTACACAAAGACAACACTCCCCTGTGGTCAAAGACATGCACCCTGACGGCCGCAACCGAGGGAACCCAAACAGATCAAGGAAACATCTGTCCAGCTTGTTCTCAGTTTGCACACAGACACCCAACTGCCAACCACTTTCAACCCTTGACCGACTCATATCCATCTCTCAAAACATTATAACCCTTGACTCATATCCATCTCTCAAAACAAGGCTCATATCCATCTCTCAAAACATTATAACCCTTGACTGACTCGTCACTCATCTTTTAAAAAAAGACATACCAGCGGGTTAAGTTCTGCTTCATCTGCACGAGTATCACTCATTCGAACATCACCGGCACATCGTGGGCCGCTTGTCTAACAAGTTAAGACTAAAAGTATTATTCGTTGATTTATTGTAAAAGAAAAACACCGATGGCTGCCAGAAAAAATATGACTTATAATGTCAGCAGCTGCGACAGAGGAATCCTTAAGTGTAGGCCTGCCAGCAAGGATGAATATATAAGTAAAGCACATCATCTGTTTTTCTTTTCACAAAGGATATTAAGCATATCATGAATTTGCGCTTTACTATATTACTACTGTAGCAGAGTCGGAAAAAGACCCAGATATGCAGTTCCTCCAACTCCTTTTACTAGTTCAAATTTTATTGAGGCCTTGTTTAGTTTTGATAACTTTTTGGATTTTAATATTGTATTACTTTTGTTTGTATTTGACAATTATTATCCAACTATAAACTAAATAGGTTTAAAAAAATTATCTCGTAAATTACAGACAAACTATGCAATTAGTTTTTGTTTTCGTCTATATTTAGTGCTCTATGCATATGCGTAAGATCTGATGTGACGGAGAATCTTGAAAAGTTTTTAGATTGTCAGTGATCTAAACAAGGCCTGAGCCAGAACCATTTTTTCCTTGCTACAGTATCAAACAGTGTTGTGCGGTGCTAAGCCGGAGTACTTAAGATGCACCAAACGGGGGCTTATAGTTGTTTAAATATTGGCATATGCGTGAAAATCCGCCAGCTAGATATCACAGCAACACTGAATAGAAAAGATTATATAACCGTCTAACATAAAAGTTTTGAGCTAGAAAAAACACTTTGTTTCCATAAATAATTTTTTTCTCTTGCAAGTTGCAAGTCTCTGGATTATCGTTTAAAAAAATGGTTTGTATAAGGCCTTGTTTAGATCTAATTTTTTTGGATTTTGACACCGTAACACTTTTGTTTTTATTTGGTAACCATTGTCCAATCATGGAGTAACTAGGCTTAAAAATTCGTCTCACGATTTACAGGTAAACTATGCAATTAGTTTTTGTTTTCATTTATATTTAGTACTCAATGCATGTGCCGCAAAATTCGATGCGATGGAAAATCTTGAAAAGTTTTTGGTTTTTGGGTTGAACTAAACAAGGCTTAATTATCAATTCTCACATACTGAAGGGCTTCCACAGAAAACAACCTTCTGCCATCCCCGCCACCGTCGCAGCATTTCGTCGAACGAGTGGCGCGCGCCGCCTACCCAAAACCCACCCACAAGGCTAACGTACCAGCAGCAAATCCCATCCCGGACCCCAAAACCCTACACTCCCCGTCGCGCCGGCGCCGGCGCCGACGCCATGCTCCACTCTAGCTTGTCCAAGTCCCACCCTCTTCCGCTCCTCGCAGCGGCGTCTTCGCCCCGCCGCACCCTCGTCGCCGGCCTCCTCCGCGCCGGCTACCTCTCGAAGCATCCAGCCTCTCCAACCGCGCCTAGTCCGACCACAACCGCCCGTGCGAGCGCCAGGGCCGCCACTTCCCCGGGCGAATCCCGCTTCGGTCTGGGAGGCAGGGTTTCGTTCTCCACCGCGCCAGATGGGTCCGCATTGGCTGGCGGCGGGAGGGCGCTTCCCTGGCTTGCCGCCGAGACTGCCAACAGCGCTCCCGTTGCTAGGACTAGCGCCGGCCGATCCTCCTCGTGGGAGAGCTCCGCGGAGAAGTTCTTCTCGAGAGACGACCAATACGCGCGAAGAGAAGTGTCGGGAGTCAGGATGAAGGACAAGGTACCGATTAAGGATGATGATGATAATGAGGCAATTGGTAATCCTGAACGGGGAAGGATTAAGGGCAGGTATCAACGAAGAGAGGTGCCGGGAAACAGGATGCCAAACAACGTGGCGATTAGGGAACAAGAGGATGATGATGAGAATGAGCCAATTGACAATCCCAAATGGGGAAAGATTAAGGACAGGTACCAGCGAGTTGTGGGGAGGGATGGAGGGTCCCGTGGTGAGAGGTTTAGGAGGGAGAGATTTGACAAGCCAGATGTGAGGCAGTGGAACAAGCAGGAGAATTGGGGAAGGAAAACAGGGAAGGAAGCAGGGGAATCATCGGTGCCAAACATAGTGGGGCAAGGAGTTTATGGTGTTGGGCCGGTCCTTGCAGCACTCATGGCTCGGAGGAGGGAATTTTATGCATTGTATATACAGGAAAGTATGGATTTGAGCGGGAACAACAAGAAAAGGAAAGATAAGAAGGCAGTTGAGAAAGTGCTACGGATGGCAGAGGAGATTGGGCTGAAGGTAATTGAGACTTCAAAGCATGATCTTAACATGGTGGTGGATAACCGACCACACCAAGGTGTGGTGCTTGATGCATCACCCTTGGAAATGGTTAATATAAAGGAGTTAGATCCAGTCAGGGTAGAAGGTGGAAAGGCACCTGTGTGGATAGCCTTGGATGAGATTATGGATCCTCAGAATTTAGGAGCCATTATTAGGTCCGCCTACTACTTTGGTGCTCAGGGTGTTATTTTATGTGCTAAGAACTCTGCTCCATTAAGTGGAGTAGTGAGCAAAGCTAGTGCAGGTTCGCTTGAGTTGATTGAGCTACTCTCCTGCAGAAACATGATGCAGTTCTTGTCTTCATCAGCTGAAAATGGTTGGCGAGTCCTTGGTGGTACCATTGCTAACAAAGCTGTACCTCTCTCTGAAGTGGAAATAGGGGTGCCAACTATTCTTGTGATGGGTAGTGAAGGCACTGGTTTGAGACCCCTTGTTGAGCGATCCTGCACACATTTGGTCAGAATACCTGGAAATGTTGATGTATTTGTTGAAGGAGCAGGAGCAGATGCAGATGCAGGGGAAGAAGGTGACAGTTCTTCTAGTAATCAAGATTTGAGATCATTCCTTGCGGTGGAGAGTTTGAATGTTAGTGTTGCAGCAGGCGTGTTGCTTTATCATCTGGCTGCAAAAGATGCCTGTCTCAGAAGCGATAAGCCTAGTGTTACTCTAATGTAAGGATACTGTGTGATCCATGCATGTCAAAGTTACTACAATTGCCTTTAATGCTTCTGCTAATGAATTCTTTATTTCCCATTTCATGCTTTGTTTCTTCTGGTTGAAAATAGAACTTCTGAGATGGGAGTAATGATAGTTTTATAATTCTTTGAAAAATACCTTATGTGATTCTGATTAGGTTTAGTGGGGTTTCGTGCTGCCTGAACTAGTATTCTAGACTGGTCAGTAACTCAGTATCTGATAATGTATGGGAAAAAGAAATCAACCAAGGTCCAAGGTGATTTGTTGCTAGTTACTCTTTTCCTTGGTATAATTGTGGTGTATTCCACAGCAATAATGTTCATTTATGTTACTGGATCAGCTTCCTGATCATAACACATGGTAAAATGTATTCTGCTCAATCGTTTCAATTTTCAACCTCACAAGCTCACACTATATTATCATCCTTTGGCATTCAGACTTCAGATTACTGACCCTATTTAAGTGTTTATTGCTGAAAGTTTCAACTGTGTCATACTGTAGCTTGAGCCATCGAATCTGTTTTAGGTGGTTTGGACATTGTTTCCCCTTAAAACATATATTTATTCATGCTGCACATTCCCTTGCTAAATATTTTACTTATTGCTGTATACATATTGTCTTAACTATTAGCAAAAGCTTCATATGTGTTTTTTCTCGGGTGAATTTGACTGACCTCAACTGAACACAGCCTACCATTTCCCATGTTGAACACAGCCATTATTACAATCTTACCATATCCTGATGCTAAATTGTGTGGTTCTTATACATTCCATTTTGCTAGTGTGCAAAGCTTAAGAGTGGCACAGTCTGTTTTTCTAATGCCTTATATAGGAAAGAACAGAACAAAATTACATGGAAACATTCTCCAGGTTTTGAGTTCACTGTTGACTTTCTAGGCAAGTGGGTTTTACCTGCATGTGCCTAATGAATAACACATCAGTTGGGGGCCCCAAAGCTTGATTTTGAGGCCATTGGTCCAACATTTGCTGCTGGTACAAAAATGTAAGGTTGCTTGGCACCATTATAATGTATACATGGCCTTAGCCTATGGTCATGGTTTTACCACTCCTTATCCACACTCCATAATTTTAAAGTGTCTAATCCGAGTTATTCAGTCTTTGTGCTCCATTGTCATTCAATTCATGATGAATGAAATTCAAATGTACAAGTCATTTGACCTTAGTGGCCTCCTTCACATTGTGTGATACTCCCTCCATCCAGAAAATAATGCAACTCTAGCATAGCACAGAGTCAAACCATTTTGAGTTTGACCAAGTCTATACAAAAAAGTATCAATATTTATGATACCAAATAAGTTTCATTAGATTCGTCATGATATATATTTTCATAGTACACCTATTTTGTATTATAAATATTGATAGTTTTTTCCTATAAACTTGGTCAAAGTTTAGAAAGTTTGACTAGGAATAGAGCTAGAATTGCATCCTTTCTCGGACAGAGGTCATAATTTTCAGGAATTACATACATGCTTAGCATGCATAGTATCTTTTTTCCTTTCTCATGGTCTCTGTGCTGCCTAGGGATTGGGTATTTGGGTGGTCCTCTAGGCTCTAGCTGAGGACTGAGGTACTGCAGTTCAGTACTCCCTAAGGCATTATTTGACTCAGCAATGTCTCTAAAACTAGACTTTGGTCCTTCATTTCTCCTATATACTAAATTGTCTCTAGCAATAAAATATAATAATGAACTTTCATTCTGAATCAAATCGTATCATTTTGTACAATTCTTTTTTAAAATCATGTGAGCCTGATTGTTGGTTCAAGCTTATGAGGTTTTAACCTTAAAAATGCATGTGTCATCTTATAAAATGAAATGCAGGTGTTATTATTGTTTCATGCTGTTTGCGAAGACTGATAAATAACTGACTATTAGATCAATGAATAAAATGTTTGTTACTATTGTGCTTTTCTTTATCCATATGTACATATCCAGGAGGGGTTGTACCCTTCCTGTTTCTGGAAAAAGAAAAAACAACTATTAGTGGAAGTCGGAGAAACATGCGATGATGTTGAAAGTTTGTCCAGAAAGGCAGAAACAGGACAGACTATTGCAAATAATAAATGAGAATATTCTGCATGTTGGTTTTCTTCACATTGATAAAGTCTGAATTTGATTCTGACTTGTGTTGAGTAAACACATTTAATCTTCAAGATTTTGAAGAAAATGTAAGGATGAATAAGCCTTCAGTCCTTGTCACCTGCTCTTATTTTATAGGTTATGTTGCAGTCAAGTTGGATCAAAGATCTTCAAGTTTTAGTGTAGTTTGAACTACTAGATTTGCCAACTTTTAAGTTTTGGTGGCAGTTTTTTCTTCTGTAATGCTATTGCTTTGTTCTGTGTGGCACTGTTGATTTTGCTAGTGTTTCTACCCAAGACTCACTCTACTCAACTACCTACTTATAATTTGTAGATCACTTTGTACACATGGTTGGCAAATCAAAAGAAACAGGATGAGTGAGTAGGTTGACACGAAACCCACTTGCATCTCTAATTATGCTGTAAAGGAACTGTTCCGGTTCCTGTTCTTCTTTGTTGTAGCACAATAGATAGAATCTTTGCACCATTCTCTTTATGTGCTTAATGAAAATGATAACAGTGACCTCCTTATATGTGGGAGCTAGAGCCAGAGCTAACAAAAGAACAGTGGATAGTAGTAGTACCAACACTGTTCTCCCTCGTGTTCTTGACTCTCTTCTTAATATACTGATATGCAGCTCTCTGTGTGTGACAAAAAAAATATATATCAACACTTTTCACTGAGCATGTTGCACAGACATGCCTGCAGCTTTTATGCCAACCATTCGTTTTTTATGCCAGTGCATTGAAAATATGGGTTGACAATTTTTTGAGTGGAGGGATGTAAAAGCTGGGCAATGCAGGGAACTGAACTAGTCACACGACCTCACCTTGTGTGCTAAAGGTTAATGTCTATGAGATGTTCACATGTGCTAGCGTATCATAGGATTTATGGATTATCATCATATAAACAGTATAGCCTTCTTTCATTGGATGTGCCGATCTTGGGATGCCTAATTAACGATGATGCCAATTGCGTGCGCAAACATTTCTCTGTCCTCTTGCATAATTTCTTTATTTATTGGTTTCTGGGTTAGTTTTTGTACTGTTAATCTATAACTCAACTACAGGAAGGTGCTCCAAACAATGTTGCCTTTGAAATTTGGGTTGTCTGATCTGTTTTTGTGGCTTTCACAAGCACAACAGAACTCGGCTTCGAAAAGAAGTATAATGTTTATTCATACAGATACAGGTAAATATACATTAGAACTGCAAGCGGCAACATGAACTCACAACACTGCAGAGACAGATGTCAGGCAAGGATAGTGCAAAATGGACTAAGATTCTTTTGTAATTCACCCCATCTCTTCTTTTCCTGCTGTTTGGAATTTAGTGATGCTCCAGTGACAAAGATATTTCATCTGTCCCCAATTCCTAGGCCTTGAAGCATCCGGGTGAATATTGCTCTCTGGAAGAGGACTCTCAGGAGGCTGAAGGTGCTTCAAGTCTGTGAGGACTAGTTGGCAGTTTATTTTTTGGGTAAGATATTTGTCTTATTTTGGACCTCCCTTTTTCAACAGCTGAACATCGTAGGATTCTACTCATAAGTCATAGTATCTGGCTTCATGCTTTCGCCTTGCAACTTAAGGTCTTCTGCTGTACTGTACATAACTGTGCAAAAAGGATGAAGTTTGCTTCACTGAGATTTGCATGAAGTCTGGCATCAATAATATTCCACTTTTCAAGTGGTAGGCATGATTGCATGAACAGTCTTAAGCACTTAAGAAGTGCCACTTGATGTATTTCTATCATGCTAGATGCTAGAAAACCAATGCCACCTTCTGTTTATCTTGACTTCTTTGAGAACTTCTGGGGTATGGTCACTGGGTCACCAGGGCAGCTTGGAGGTAACTTCCAGGTTTTGCAGCTGGTGTCATCAGGTGCATGTAATTATTTATGACCTGGATAATGTTATATACTCATGAGAAGCGAAGGCATCGTGTGATTCACTGACTTCTTTACAAGCAAACAAAAGGACTAGTTGCCCCTCGTGGGCGTAGTCACAGTCCTGGCGACCCTGGGCCTTCGTTCAGGCTCCTCAGCATTCAGCTCCACTAGATCTAATTATTGTGTAGCCCGTATATAGAGGAGATTAGGCCTGCTTAGCCTACTAAACCACCCAAGCTCCTAGAAAGCTTTGGGTCTGCTACTGGCATATAGGATAGCAATTTGACACTCAACAGCCATGAAGGCATTAGCCTGCTTGTGAAAACATTTGAAGGGGGAGGTTAGAAGTGGACACCTTGCTCTTTTCCCAATTTTTGTGTGTCCTAGAGTAATTGAAAATACCACATAAAATTGCTACTCTGTAGATGCCATGTTGCAGTGACGCTATCATGCCACTGTTCTCTTTAGTGCATTGGTGACTGGTGAGTACTAACGATTGGGACATCATATTTGCATGTTGGGATTACAAATCTCTTGCACAGAACAAGTAATTCTACATTGCTAGATCTTGCATCTGCGAACTTTATCGTAGAAGTTCAATGCCCATGCGAATTACATTAGAACATTACTCTACAGCAACGAATCACATGGTAGCCTAATTTACAAAATATCCAGGACCTCTCCATGCATCTGAAATGCTACTTCATCTCATTAGATTAGTCTCTAAAGGGAAAAAGTTAGGTATCATCACATCACAGAAGGGGAATGGTCCGGGTTCAGTTTGCTCACATTTCAAATGATAGAATTTTGACACTGTTTCAGGCTTTCAGCAATCTGGTCCTCTTCTAGGAGCTACTGCAATCTGTAAAAAAGGAAAAGCATTAAAAGGAAGGTCATGCTTAGTTTGGAGCAATCAAACATGTAACTAAAAGCCGCATGCATTACTTGAGGTGCCCTTGTGCCTACCAAACCATGGGAAAGCTCTGAGCTCCTCAAAACCCTCAGCCTTTTAGCAGTTGACACAAATACACTGCAGGGATTACATACAAAGAAACACTTTAGATGGTGCAATAAAGTAGGCTTCTATTATATTTCAAACTTCAAGTTAGTGTTAGCAGTATTTGATAATTCATTTTTAGAGAAGGCACGTGAATCAACATGTTTACTGAGTTGGAGGTGCCGATTATAACATTTTCCTTTTTATGTTGGTAGGGTGTGGTGAATGTAAATGACAAAGGAAGCTTACTTCCACGGCACATCCCCTACCAGCATCCTGTCTCCTTCATTGTCTTGGTAAACTAGAGTATATTCACCAGATCCATCCAATAATTGAGAAAATATTTTTTCAGTGGCCCCTGGCTGTGTACTTCCAGCACTAGATAGATCCTTTTGAGCTGCAACATAGGCAAAACACAGTGTTAAAGGAAAGAAGATTACAATTTCATGTTGTAAAGGTGCACAAATTTTTTGAACTTAATAAAGGTGCACAATTGAAAGCTCTAAAATGAATCTAAGTAATTGTTTCATTCGAACTGATTGTTGATTTTGGCACCTTCAAGAAAACCATGGAAAAGCTCTTTGACGCCCAATGATAGCCTCTCGTAGCTGTCATAGGCTCCAAGGTCTACTTTCCTTCCAATGGGGATTCCATCCATGTTGATTTTTACAAGAGGATTCTTCTTGCAGGCAAGCTTCTCCTTCATGCTAGCTTCAGTATTTTGTGGCTCAATGGATTGTTTGGATGAACTGCCATGAGCAAGATTTCTCCTGAAGGATCTCACTGGAGGCCAACCGACAACCGGAGCTGAAGACCTTCTGTACCAGATAATTGGGCCGGTGAGTTAGTCTGTCTGAAGTATTATAGCTGACTATACCATTGATAATGTTAGCGCAACTGTGTGCTAACAAGAATACCATAGGTCCATAGCGACCATAGTCCAAAAGAGGTGCTCAAGGCCTAAAGCTACACCGTAAAGTTCAAAACCACCAGTTTAGGAAATGATAAAACCACCCAAAAAACTCATTGCACTTGAGTAAAAGTTGACCACCTTTTATGGGAAAAAATGATATGATTTAACAAACTGAAGGGAACAACTTTTGAGCAAGAAAGTTAAACCCTTAAGTCGTCATTTTGACTTAAAGTTAAAAAAAAAAGAAAAAGAAAAAAAGAAAGAAAGAAAGAGAGCGTCTCTATGTCTATGATTACCTTCCCTGGGCGTGTGGTCTGTCGTGCACAGTTGCAGCAGCAGGAGGAGGGGCATGCTGTGATGTTGGCGGGCAGAATCCTTTCTTTCTCTCGCTCGCGGCTGTTATCTTCTGGTCCAGTGCTAGTTCCTTCCCACATCCAGCTCCAGCCTGCTGCTTCTGCTCATCACGACCTTTAAACAATAGAACAACGTATATCATTACAATCTTCAGGCAACAGAACAAAATTTCTATCATAGAGCTTTGAGCAACAGAACAAGAGAGTATTTCGTTTCTATGTTCCTGATCTCTACTAGTAAACAAGAGCACAAGACAAGAATTCTGCTAAAGTGTGCTAGGTACCTTCTGTTTTGGCCTCAATGGTGTCTAAGAACCCCCTCTTTGTCCCAGTCGCAGTAGTGTTTATTGCAGGCTTGGAGGAGGGTTTATGTGGGAAGCAACCAAGCGAGAGAGCCGGAATCTCTCGCTGTATCCCTCTTGACGCTGCTGCTGTCGCCCCTTGTTCGACGAGACCCGGAGGACCGAGTTTGAGCTCTAGGTGCTTGTCCTCCTCGCTCCCAAAGCCTGTGTTCCTTGATGATCTTCCTGCGCCTTGTGCTTCCCTCCCCTTACATTGTTTCCCATCCGGGATAAGATCAAGCAGCCGTGGAAGAGGTTCTCTTTCTTTGGAGTCTCCCATGGAAGAGAGGGGGGGAGGAGGGCTTCAAGAGAGTCAAAACAATACCACCCTTCCTAGAAAGATGTATATAATAGGCAATGAGAGGTGTGCAACTCCTAGAAAGTTTAGTTCTACACTCAACTTAGGCCGGAGAAAGTGAGTACGAGTTGACGCAGCAGGGAAGCCTATGGTGAGGTGAGGTCTTAGCGAACATCGAAAAGACAAAAGCACGGGAAAGGGGGGAATGATGAGCTCACTCAAGCCAAAGGAAAATGGAACAAGTAGCTTTATTTTAGCAACAAGAAAGTGGGAAACAGCAGCAAAACCTTAGAACTGGTGCGCCAAAGACCAAACCTTATAGCCCAGGCGCTTCAGAAATCACAACCCATCCCTGCCGCTGGTGGGAATTGGTTGCGAAATTACTCCTTGGCCTACCACCACAGCGCGGGTGCCCCGAACTGGTCGCCCGCTGTTCGATCCTTTTCTAGGCTTTTCCCTATTGTCCCATACAGCTAGATCTCCTTTTTATATCCCGCGCTTCTTTCCAGGCCAGAGTGTCGCTCTGCATTGCCCCCTGGCGAAGGCGAAGGCGAAGGCGAAGCATATGCATGCGCTTTGGTGACTAGGCGCGCGCCCGTGTATCGGTGTGTACTGTATGGCTTGGAGCATGCCTTCGACCCAGCATGTGATGGTGTACTGTACTTGTGGAGATTATTCCATTTATACAGAGCGTGGTGGATAGGTCACGGAAAACTTGCGTCTGGCTCATGTCGTCGTCTTCTCCTGTGCGTGCGTGCGTGTGCGTGT
>Ga0182004_10003589_pt1 | contig 12364 bp, 17 predicted proteins | sample Sormic07211540_1_FD_120479 | JGI IMG/M metagenome (GOLD analysis project Ga0182004, IMG submission 120479) | Endophyte microbial communities from Sorghum bicolor roots, Mead, Nebraska, USA - 072115-40_1 MetaG | ecosystem: Host-associated > Plants > Roots > Unclassified | place: USA: Nebraska... | reverse complement strand
TTCTATTTCGTTTCCTCCCCTCACACAAGTAGTAAGGGTCAGTTTATCTATCTAATCTATCTATTAGGATCGAGTCCACCAGAGTTAAGTTAGCATCATAGGAGTCCTATACTCACTCGTTGTCCTCCCACCTAGCTATCACTACTAGTTACCATAGAATAGGATTTAAGCTTTACTTTGATTATCATTTATCCTATCTATCGTTTACCCTGTAGTCCACTAGTTGGTCCTAGGCCATAGTAAACATGAGGATATCTCCTCTCTCTTATTACACATCCTAGCTTGCTTTCCCTTGGGAAAATATAAATTACGATACCTTTGAATACTCCCTGGTGAAGTGCTACATCGGTACGTTCTGTGTGCTTGCGGAATTATCCACTAGTCTAGAATTACCCGACACCTGGCATCTCTGGTGACATTGCTATTCTAGTGGTGCTGCTAAGATTTGCCAACAAGCATTTCTAGCGCTGTTACCGGGAAAAGCATAAGTCTATGAGTTTTTAATAAGAGAGAATCCAGAGTTTACTATCGCCTTAGATATCAACTAGTGTTAGGGACTAACCCCTCATTTGTCTTGTTTCTCGTTATTGTTAAAATTTAGACAGTGTATGAACGATTTCCAACTGCCATCAAACTTCTTTGAGGATCCTGAGCAGTAGTTGAGGAGAGCTAGATGTCGTCTAGTCCCACCTTAGAGGTTCATCTCGAATCTTGAGCCGTTCTTAGAGAGAAGCTTAGTTTCATCACCAGTTCAGGAAGCCATGGCCCAGAAGACCATCTCTGAGTACTCGGCCCCGTCAACCAACTATGTCGCGATGGGACCGCATCTCAACTTGGGGCATGGTACCGTAGAGCTCAAACCGGCCCTGATCAACAGGGTGCAATCTCAGTAGTTTTTTGGAAAGCCACATGAGGACGCCAATGCTCATCTCCAACACTTCCTGGAGCTATGTGACACATTCATCGTTAAGAATGTTGCAGCAGATGCCATCCGTCTCCACCTCTTTCCGTTCTTATTGTTGGGAAAGGCGAAGCGATGGTTCTACTCTAACAAGGTGGAGTGCACAAGCTGGGACAAGTGTGCCAATGCATTCCTCAAGAAGTTCTTCCCATCAGGCAAGACCAGTGCCCTGCGGGGGAAGATCTCGAGCTACTAGCAATAGGCTGATGAGACAATTCCTAAAGCCACGTCTTCAGGAGGACATTCGGGCCTGTCCTCATCATGGGATAGAGGAATGGCTCCTCGTTCAAGGTTTCTACCATGGATTGACCGGTGTAGCCCGTAGTCAGCTTGATGTAGCAGGAGGAAGCGCATTCTTGCAATAGAAAGTCAAGGATGCTAAGGACCTCATTGAGAAAATGGTTATCAACGAAGGATGGAATGAGGACCACCTCCAGCCCAAGAAAAGAGGTGTCCACGCCCTCAGCAAAGTGGACATGCTTTGTGCCAAGATGGACCTCCTCATGAAGAAAGTTGAGGAAAGTTCCAAAAAGGAACATGAGGCCATCCAACCTTATGCCCCCGTACAAGCCATCAGAGCCGACACCTGGTGTGTGGTGTGTGGAGGAGGTGATCACTCAGGTAATGATTGTCCCGAGACAAAGGAGGAAGTGAGCTTCATCAACAACAACCACAACAACAATGGGTATCGGCCCCCACAACAGCAACAACAAGGATGGAACTCGTGCCCCTTCTACCAAGGCCAAGGTATTGGTTACAACAATAATTCTAATAATAGTTTTAGTAACCAACCTTCCTTAAAACATCATATATTAGGCCAAACTAAAATTAACGATAGTATAAGTAAGAAAATGATGGCTAATGACAAGATTCTTGAAAGTCTTAGTGAAAAGATGTATAGCTTTAACTCTGCTATGAAAAACCAGTTGAGCTTTAATAAAATGATAGAAACAAAATTAGCTCAGTTAGCAGCAGCTGTCCCATCCTCTGAGCAAGGTAAGATTCCTGGGAAGCCTGAAGATCCCATTGAGGGAGTCAGGCTGGTAAACACGCGGTTCACGAACCTGTGGCCGAAGTCTGTCTGGGTCCACAAGTTGGACTCACCATTCCCGATCAAGAGGGACGACCCAAGCCTACCCACAATCACCTGCCAGATCAGACCATAGATAATCAACAACGCCTTCTGTGACCTTGGACCAGGAGTCAACATCATATCCAAGGTAACTTATGATAACCTGTTAGGAGGTCCATTGGACCCCACATTTGTACTTCTGAAGATGGCAGATCAGACCATCTGGTTCCTAGAGGGACTAGCAAGGGACATCTTGATCAAGATCAAGAATACCTACGTCATAGTTGACTTCATCGTGTTGGACATGGGGTCCAACACCGACATCCCCATCATCTTGGGACGTCCGTTCCTGAGCATATGGGACACCACCATTTACATGGGGGCTGCCCAGATCCACATGCAGTTTGACAGTGGATGGAGGGTAAGAGTTCCCTTCGATGGTTTTAAAGTTAACATACAGGAAGAGGAAAAGGCTCCCCAGCCTAAACCTCACCGCAACCACCGCCAAAGGAAGAACCACTAGAAGAGAGCATCGGCCAAAAAGGCCGAAGCCAAAGAAGAAGAACCCACTAAGACGCCAATAGAAGTCAAACAAGAATGGAGGGCAAAGGAGGTGCAGTCATGGTCCCCATCTCCAGGATTGACAGATGTCTCCACATAATGAACATGACACAGAGGTACTTGATCTACAGACCTAAAATACAGAGTCCTCGCTAATAAGGTAAGTCAGTATTTATCTGCATATTTAAATTTTGCATTTTAAATTCTGCATTGCATGTTTAATTTCAATCTTGCATATTTAAAGTTTTTATCTTGCATCTTTATTTTTGCAAAATAATTTTGTCATTCAGAATAAAATCTTGAGGATAGGTTGCAATAAAGATCTGAGCTATGGGACCTCCCATAGGGGCTCGGCCGAGCCCCTTACTGGGCCCATAGCCATCCTTTCCTGTTTGGCTCTACTCTCGATGCTCTGATTCCGACACAACACTTGGTTGCTCCCAAGGAGCTCAAGTGGGGATTGGCCGATCCCCAACTTGTCACCCTCTGCACCCAGCTGTCTCCCTTTTGCCACACACAAACATATAGAACATCCCAATGCAGACAGAATCTGAAAAGTAGTGGTCCACTTTCACTTTAAGCATAGATTCCATCTTTTGCTTTTGGACCACTATCTTTCCACTTTCTGCAAAGAGGAGACACACATGCAAAACTGTCATAGCTTTAGTCATGTCCCCTCTTTAGCCAAGCATCTTTTTACCTTTCACCAAACAGTAGGCTAGGGAATCTCTGAAAAGAAAAAACATTTCTTGTCACACATCCAGCATCTGCTTTATTAGACAACTGATGACACAAAAGCTAAAGCTAAAAAACCCAAAGTAGGGGCTCGGCTGATCCCCTCTTTGGAGGCTTTCCAAAAATTTCCAACAAAGCTTGTCTCAGTAAAGCAAGATTCTCTACCTAAAGCAAAATTCAAATTCAAACCCCATAGGGGAGGGATCAGTCGATCCCTGTAGATGGGCCCCACCTGGTGTCCTTCTCCCCCTATAAATACCAGGGCAATGTGAGCTCATTCCTCAACACAAACAACCAAAATGTTCTTGAGCTCACAAGTCCCCTTCTTTCCTTCTTTGTTGCAAGTCTCTTCTCAAGCTTAGTATAGTTCTAGCATCTCATAAACAAAAACACCAAAAATATTTAGTTTTAGTTGCATTGTAGTGGTAGTAGGAGTTTGGCTAGACTCACCCCGGCAGCCAAGATGAAAAATAGGCTCATGGAGAAGATCAATTGGGCCCGAGGTCATGGTTCCTCTCGTAGCTCTCAACACTCCCACGAGGGGAGCCACTCAAGGCAAGCGGATGCAGAGGTTCACCACTCCCTTGTACCTTATGCACCCCCTGCAAGAGTGATGGAGCCCGAAAGTGGCCTCATATCAAGTCCCGAGGAGCTACAAAAGTATCACAATCTTTGCAACATTGCTGACGGTGGATAAACTATAAAATCCACACATGAAAACATCATCAACAGGCCAGAAATAGTGGAAGAATGGAATAGCATAGGCATCATTTATCACTAAGAGGTTCCACTTGTGCTCTAAGTATTTGGATGCAGGAACACTTACATTTGGGAGAAAATGAGCCTCTAGACCCACCAAGGCCAGGTCGGCCGACCAACACATGGGGTGGTCCAGGTGCTGGCTCAATTCCATGATCCTAAGGCAACACATTCAAGTCCATCTCGACCCTCAGATCACATTTGTGTTTCTACTCAGGGGTGAAAGACGAAGATACAAGGATCCATGGACCCACCAGAAGAACCAGACCAAAGATGGATACAAGACACACTCCATGACAGATGGGGACAGCAATGAAGCAAGGCTGGTGGGTCCACCTCACCAAACCCAGGTCAACCGACCGAGCCATGGTGGGACCCACCTATCAGCTCCACTCCACCGACCTCGAGGACCTTCTAGAAGGCTCAGGGTGGCCCCACCTCACAAAGTAGCAGGTCGACCGACCTATGATATGGGCCCACTCAAGGTCGGTTACACTCCACCGACTTTGGCAAGATGTGCAAATGATCTTGGATGTCCATCTAAGGCGGTTTCAATGACGGTTTATCCAAAGGTGGCACTACAAGAAATCAGGGTATGTATGACCACAGCAAATTGTCATGCTAAGGCATCTTTTAGTCATAAAAAGCACGGTATGACGAAAACCAACGCGTCACGCCAGTCGTCATATAACGACCCTCACATAATGTACCTCGTGACGATCTTATGAAACATCATCATATTAGGTATGGATCTTTTATGACAGTCATTTTTTAGCGTCACTTATTGTTACATTTAATGACGTGAATTTCTGTCACATATGGGTTAGTCAACGCGTCACATAACAAATTAACTATCAAAAATGGTTCGATGGAGCATGTCTTAGAGGATGTTTTTGTGACGTTGTGGCCCTGTCATGTAAAGTTTTGCATATTGTGTGACATCGTATGTTTGTCTTGTTTTGTAGGATAGGTAGACCCATTTTGAGACGGCTATATAGCGTCACACTTAAGCCTCTAGTTGTAAACGACCTTTGCATGCAATTCAGTGACGACACACTGATCTTTCATCACAGATCACAAAAGCATAATTCACAGTTTCACACATATATGTCAGCTGCATCACTCACAGACACAGATCAGAAAAGCATAATTCACATAACAACTCACAGAATACACTGAAGTCCATCCATAGAATTGACACATGCATCCACATAAGTTCCAGGCTCCAACAACATAGTTGGAGCACACTTGTTCAACCACATTAGTTCTAAGGTTCCACCAAGTTGTTCCAACACACAAGCAGATAGAACAGAACAAAGACAAAGTTGCAACGACAATGTAACTTAGACAGAGCCTCATCCTCAGAACTGTTTCACACCTACCTCATCTTTTTTGAAGATTTAGGACAGCTCGTAGCAGTTCATTAGTCTCTTCAAACTTGGTATTCATCACATTCACTTCCTCTTGGGTCTGGCGCAACAAAGTCTGGTTTTCTTGAAGTGCGGCCTGTTGAGCTTGAAGTTGTGCTTGCAACTCTTCTTGCTTCCTAGCAGATTCCTCTCTTTCAGCTTCAAGTCTTGCTTCAAACTCAGCTTGCATGCGTGCTTGTGCTGCTGCTGATGAGGCCTGCCCAGTCTTTGACGCCCGAGGGACACCAATGTTAGGAAGAAAGGTGGATGAACTTTCTGCAACAATCTTGGAGGGAGACATTTGTGCTTCTCGTTCTTCTAGATCTCTTTCCTTCTGTTGCAGCATGTGTTCCTACACACAATGCATGGAGTTAATAATAAGGTCATAGAACAGTGTTGAACTAGGCATCTACTTGAGTACAATACATGTCCCATCATGCTGTAACTTACATATATCTCATTTGCAAGTGGAGTTCGACCACCTTGGGGACTATTCATGCATTCTCCAAAGAAATCAACAGGATCTGGATCCATGTTGTTGTACTTAGGCCTCTGCAACATGTGGATAGATATAACTTATTTGTACAACAATATAGCAAGATGCCAAAACAGGTCAGCAACATTCATTTTTGAAACCATACCTCTAATGATCTTTCATCACAGCTCAGAAAAGCATAATTCAAATATATATCAGCTACTCTACCAGTTTCATCCATTCCTCTTTCAATGATTGCATATATCAGCTACTGTGATTGCATATATCAGCTACTGTACTAGTTATATGGATTCCTCTACTCATGGTTCAAGAAAAATAGTTCAGCAGCATTCATATTATGAATCGTGGGGCCCAAACTCAACATTCATCTTAGAAAGCAAGTGTCCCAAAATCTTCGGGCCCAAAATCAACATGTAGAAATCAGACATATACCAGACATTCACATAGCAAATATGCATATACCAGAAATTCACAACCTGGGAGCTCATTGTAGAAATCAGAGGCCCAAATTCACAATCAGCTACAAAATCCCTTGTTTGCAACTACATAAACAAAAGACATACTATATGTACCAGGATGTATCGATGTGCAATGTAGGACCTAGATCCAGTCCTTTGGTGAAGCTGCACATTGGCACGGTTTACTTTGTTCTTTTCACATCTTTCCTGCAGCACAAGTGCAATATACAGGTTTCATTCACATCCACATGTACAAGTTGCATATATACACAAAATCATAAATTGTCGGGCATGGACCTGATTCTTTGGGTCACACCAGTAGTCCACCAGTTTGATCCATTCCTCTTTGTTCATCTTAGGTGGAGGTTCTTTGGCCAACAGTTGTTCTCTACTCAGTGACTCGTCAAAGTATTTTCTTTTGAGGTGATACCTCGTCTGCCTTACTCCCTTCTTAATGATATCAGTGCAAGCAGCTTTGCTTGGTCCCTCATTCCTAACATCCACCTCCAACCTTGACTGAAGGCACACAAATGATTTGTTACACACAATATTAAAGTGGGAGGAGAGTAATGCAACTAAGTTTTTGGAGGAGGGAAATTGGTGTCTCACCGCCACTTTGTTAAGCACTTTTCCTACTTCAGCCTGTCCCACCTCATTTTGATAGAGCTTCCAAGATGTATAGTTAGGCAAGTTGTCTCTCAGGGCAACACCAGTTTCTGATGCCAGTTTTGCAGCCTGAAGTGGGACCTCAGGTCTTTTCTTGCCTTCAGCCACTTGGATGACCAACTTCTTTCCTCTGCTTAACATCTTCTCCAACCCATGACCCATGGTTTGCTTGCGGACATTCTTTGGTGCTGCTGCATTGGCAAAAAATGAACAAATGTGTTATAGTAGTAAGACTTGTTGATATTCAATGATGAAGCTAAATATTGAAAACACATAATTTGTACCTGGAACTAAGTCATCATTGGTTCCCCTTCATTGGTATGACCCTCAGAAGTAGCTGCATCAAACTGTTCAGCAGACTCATTTATCTCATTGCTTTGCCTGGAGCTTTGACCACCTGGTGAGTGGTCCACATGACCTGTTTGGTTAACACTAGTTGTGGGAGTAGGTTGCAAAGACATGGTAGTACTGGGTCTAGGAGAAATATGCTCAGGGTTTGCACCAGGCACACACATGGCTGCAGTTTGCCTTGTGTATCTATGAGGGCTACCAGATGTGTTATGAATAGGTGTAGAAATGGCTATAGTTTGCCTGTATCTAGGAGGGCTACTAGTTGCGTTATGCATAGGTGAAGACATGGCTGCAGTGGCCCTGGTGAATCTTGGAGGACTAGGCACTGTAGTTGTAGTTTCTGTGGTTAGGCTAGCACTTGTAGTGAGTTTGCCTTGCAGTTGGGTGGTACACTGGTACTTGTAGTGGCATTTGGTTTAGGGTTGGCTTTGGAGGTGTTCTTAGGAGGCAAGGGAAGTCTTGGCTTAGGTGGTCGACGGCCGCCAGGCGATGGCATAGCTGCAGTGGCCCTAGTAAATCTAACTGGTGTGCGTGGTAGCTGCTGGCTGGCAGTCGCCATTGCTGCAGCCTTTTTCTTGTTCTGCTTTGGCCGAGTTCCTGGGACCATCATGGTTACCTGCTTGGAGAAGAAGGCATGTTATTAATTTGGTGAGGCTACCAGGCTACCAGATTAATTAAGAGGCAACATATTTGCAAATAAAGAAACCAGTAACTTCTTGCTGTGCATAGTAATGCATCTTGCCTCATCATTGACCTCATTAGTGAGGTCCGCATCAGAATCATCATCACTGTCAGATTGGATATCAATGTTAGATGTTGGATCATAATCTTTGTCAGATTCTGGAATGTCAGATACTACTTTCTTTCCTTTGTCCTTTTGTTTATAAGCATCTTTAACACACTGTTTTAACACTGGAATACCCAGAGACGCAAATACTTCCTGAACTTATCTTACATTCACATCCTTGCGCACCTCGTACTGGGTTTTTGTCATTTCCTCTATTACTTAGAATGATGAAACATAGAAAGAGTAGAAACTAGATTCAATTTCTGTAAAGGAGTTCACGAACATACTAACAAATTAGTATTGTGTCAAATAGTAGGAATAAAGCAAACTAACAACTAACTTATAGAGCACTAACGGCATGGAATTGAATCACACAAGACACCATATAGCATATGAAATGAAAAACCTACAGCTAGCACTTAAGCCGTTAAGGCATGACATTCAATCACACATCACATGAAGATATAAAAGGGGAAGAGTTTGTAAATATGCAATCATGGCTGGACATAGCATCATATAATACAGCAAGCTACTAACACATTTAGCCTCCTAGCAACTACTAGCATCAACTCTCAAAGATGACAAGCATCTACAACAAGGACAAACACATCAGGCTACATCTAGATTGTCTTCCTCTCCATCTTTCTCTCAAATCTTGATTTCAGGCATCTGTACTATAGGAAACATGTTCAAATAAAGTTTCATATATATGTTGTTCTTATAGTACTTATAACATATCAAATCTTGATTCCAATAAAAAAAGTACTTAAGAAACAAACTAACCTTATGTTGTAATGAAAAGCAACGAACTACCCTACCTAGCTCTAGCATCGGCGGCCAGCGTGAGGACGATGCGACCAAAGAAAATGAAATGTCGCTGCCCTGCTCATTGGGCTGATGGGCCAAGAGTCTGACAGACTGCTATTGATTAGTTAATTTCTATTTAGTCTATGCTAAACTTGGAGGACCTAAAATCTTGGAGGCCTAGAACATGTGCCCACCCTGCACATGCTTTTTTTCGAACCGGAGGCATCCCCCATTTCCATTTCATCAAACGGAAATACATCGAACGCTTGGGGACTAATACGCACAAGGAAAGCTAAACCAAAGCAGCCCTATCGGACGCTTGACCATAGAACGAGACATCATAACCGTAGCAACAGATCGGGACAACCATACAAAAGAGACCAAGAACATGTGCCCACCCTGCACATGCTAATGTACGGCCCTGCACAGAGGCAGGAGAAGCAGTACCTGCTTGGGGACACGACGGTGAGGGCACGACGCTGGACACCTTCAAGACGAGTAGCGGCTGCGTGAGTCCCCTGGACCACAGCTCGCGTGAGATTGGAGACGCGGCGAAGTGGAGACGAGTGGTGGCAGTGTGAGTCCCCCAGCCCGCAGCTCGCGTGAGACCCTCCTCCGCGTCGAACAGCACCACCACCTGCACTTGCTCCGACAAGTCCACGGCCACCGCCACGGCATGCGGCGACGACGACGAGGAGGCGGTGGTGGTGAGTCGCGTTAGGTTGCAGGGAGGGATTCAGAGGCCATTGAATGTGGGAGGAGGAGTAGACCCTGCGCGGCGTCTGGAATGACCGGATCCGTCTACCGGCGGCAGTGCAGAGGGTTCGTAGGCGGTGGTGCGGGGCGGCGGTGGTGCGGGGGCGGCGGTGGTTCGGTGCGCTAGGGGTTTTGGATAAGGGAGGGGGACGGGGAGTGCGAGTGAGACCGGGGAGTGGGATTTTGCATAAGTGAGGGAAAATTTTTGGGGAGAGGGAGGCGGGAGGGGTGTTGTGGCCCACCAGTCGGTGGCAGAGCAAGCGCGGGAGAGCGGTGCGGTGGAGTGGCCAATTTTTGGGCTGATTGGTGGGCCCGCTGTGCCAGTGGCAGAAGCCATGACTGCCCATTTCATTGTACTGCTGCACTGGGGCCCTTATGTCATTGACAGAAAAAATTGAATTATGAATTCAAATACTATTTTGGGGTACTAAATGATTTCAAATGAAGTTGGGCCAAGAAACAAAGTTGTTCAGCACATCTAGACAGAGGTTTTGTATATGTAAATTTTTTTCATATGACTTTGGTTAGTTAGTTGAAAGTTTGAATTTCAAAATTCGAAAACTTGAATGTCCAATTTGAGGTAATCAACAATTCCAATCGACACGACCAAAAATACTAAAGTTTCACAACTCATCAATACCTAACTTTCTTGTATGTACCATTTTTCCATCCGACAATGTGATTAAAACTTTGTTCTCAAATTTGACTCATCTCTTCATGGTTACATTTGAAACTATAAGAGAGATGTATAGAATTTGAGAACAAAGTTCTAATCAAATTGTCGGATGGAAAAATGGTACATACAAGAAAGTTAGGTATTGATGAGTTGTGAAACTTTGGTATTCATAACGTTTCTGGCCGAACCCGTTTTGGCAAAGATTAAAAAGTGAAATGGTGACTGCATGACGAACTCAGTGAGAGAGAGGGTCAATACAATCCAGGGCCCACTTGTCATTGAGACAATGGACCCACATGTCATCGTTAGAGAGGTGAGATTATCCTTTGCTCTCGGCCTTTGCTTTTTTTTAGAACAAAACATAGCACACCTCACCTGCCCTCTCTCTCCGGCACCACCTCTCTCTCGACACCAGCCTTCCCTCGCCGGTGAGCGAGCAGTCACCGGCAACCGCACCTGCCGGCCCGCCGACCCAGTCCGCAAGCAACCTGCTACAACCTCTACCACAGCCCATCTCGCCAACCAGACCACCACACCCTCACCGACGTCCCTAGCTGGTCCCCTCGCCGGCGACAGAGTGGGCCAGTCATTGGCCTCGCCCAATCTACAGCGGGAACTCCCTGCAGATGTGAGGAACTCCAGATCGAGCATATGTGAGGAACTCCCTGCAGATCGAGCTTAGACACCGGCGGCGGTGCATAGGCTTCGTACGCGAGGTGGTACAGCCTCGCCGTCGGCCTCCCTGCAGATGGAGTATAGCTGCTACATCCTCGCCGTCGGCCGAAGCTGCTGCATCTCCGGCCACCATAGTTAGTACATGGCCGGTACATAAAGAGGAAGCTACAGCAAGTGCCTCCAGCAAGTGTTGAAGGTGAGATGATTGTTTTAGAAATTCATGTTATCTAAATTGGGACTACCAACTGCCTGTTAATTTGCTTGTATAAATAATAGGGTGGTAAATTCTTGCAGGACAAGATGGATAGAAGCTGGGTTTATAATAGTGCCCCATTTTCACCTATCTTTTTAGTGGGTCTTCAACAATTCATGGAACATATCAGAGGAAGATACAATGTAGATGAGAAAATCAAGTGCCCATGCCGGAAATGCCTGAACCAAATAGAAAAAAGCCAAGTGGACGTACAAGAGGATATCGAACTCAACGGTATCTCCAGGTGCTATACTAGGTGGATTCACCATGGAGAGGAAGCTGATGACTTAGGACTGGATGATTGTGGACCAGCACATGTTGTCCCTGAAGTTGTGTCATGGGATGAAAGTGACCAGGCACCACATGATGACTTAGGACTGGATGATTGTGGACCACCACAAGTAGATGGTACCATGGAGTTCAGGGGTTGATTCAAGATTTGCACGCCGCAGCAAGCCATGGCTTTGGCGGTAACTTATACAAACAAATCATGGAAGAGGCAAAGTGTGAACTATATCCAGGTTGTGCCGAGGAGTCTAGGCTAACTTTCATTATTAAGTTGCTGCATATAAAAGTGTACAATCAGGTAACAACATCTGGGTTCGATGCATTCCTTGAGTTGCTTTCGTCATCTTTGAAGAATGTGCCCGGGCTTCCTAAATCATACAATGAAATGAAAGCAGTGATTCGGAAGCTTGGTTTCGGTTATGTTTCTATTGATGTGTGCAAGTATGATTGCGCCTTGTTTTGGAAGGACCATGCAGGTGATGATCGTTGCCCAGTTTGTGGATTCACAAGATGGAAGGTAAACAGGGAGGGCAAAAAAAAAGTTCCTCACAAGGTCCTCCGTTACTTTCCAATAATTCCACGCCACCAAAGGTTTTTTATGTCAAAGGAATGGGAAAATTATGCAAGATGGCACAAGGAAAATGTAACAGAACC
>Ga0182004_10003588_pt1 | contig 12365 bp, 7 predicted proteins | sample Sormic07211540_1_FD_120479 | JGI IMG/M metagenome (GOLD analysis project Ga0182004, IMG submission 120479) | Endophyte microbial communities from Sorghum bicolor roots, Mead, Nebraska, USA - 072115-40_1 MetaG | ecosystem: Host-associated > Plants > Roots > Unclassified | place: USA: Nebraska... | reverse complement strand
TTACCAAGAATCCTCTTGACAGATCTGGAAACCAATCAAAGATTGACTCCTTCTAGTTCTAATCCTATGTAGCTATGCTAAACTAGAGATCTATTGATGTGGTGGCTCTAGGGCTTGATCAGATGCTTCTTCTCCCGAGATAGATAATGAATTAGGGTTCAAAGGTCCTCTCCTCCAGGAGCTAGGGGGTTTGCTTATATAGTCCTTCCAAATGAATGTGGGCCGTCAGATCAAACCGACATTAATCGCACGATTTTCCTTGATCCTTTAGATCGGTGGAGCATGATCCGCGAGGATGGTTCTGATTGGCCCTCAGAGCAGGGCGGGCGCCCAAGGGGGAGGGCCGGCGCCCTGCCCCCGGGCCCGTTCGGTCTCCCGTTCGTTCCCGTGGTTTCTGGACTCTTCTAGATGTTGGATAATTGCGCAGTACGTTAATATCTCTATGTAAACCCGACGTGTGGGCCATTCTTCCATAATTCCTGATAACCCCCTGCAGAAATAGACAAACACCAAAACTCGTGGAATTCTGTTAGATAAAATCCCAAGTCTGGGTGTCAGTTGCATTTAGATCCTTTTCTCTGTTTATTTGTTGATTATATTTGATACTTAAGGACCGTCAACATCAATCATTAAGAACTGTGGGAATCGATCCCAAAAAAAGACCACACATTTGACAGGCTCTAAGCCTTTTTCTCAATGTAGCTATGAGAAGGTAATAACTGGAGAAGCACATCTACAAGCTTTCCTGCTGCATGATTTACTAATTTTTCTGTTCTTGACATATCAAAGAGACCCAAACCTGGTGATGAACCCAATGACTTAGAACTTCGGTATATTACTCACACTAAGAATGGGGAATGGAAAGATCAAGTATCTAAAGATGTCATTGTGAGTTTGTAATGAATCTGCGCATAAGTTGATAGTGCATGCAATTTCATCTTAATCATCTGTGCCTTGTAAATGTTAGGAGAAAGCAAGGAGGGTTATTTGTGATAAGGAATCAAATATAGAGGGGAACTTCCTTTCCCTAAGGGAGAGGAATTAGATTTTCAAGAATCCATCCAAGGAAGTCACAAAGTGCAAATCAAAAAAGTTTCATGGTAATGGGTACCTTGCAAAAAACTCAACAGAAGGCAGTTGCTGAATGCGGATCCGGAGGAACAAATTCATAGGGAAGAGGAACGACATCATGAACACCTTGAGCTCGTGGATTTATTTGAGAAGCTACAACAACAAATGAGTGTATGAGAAGCTGAGATGGAAATTGAAAGGGAAGCTCAAAGGTCATTTTATGTAGGACAGATTGAAGAAATTATAAGGGCAAGGTATGCTGATAAAGAAGCCTTTAGGCAAGAGATCCAAGCAATGCTAGCAGGACAAGCACAGGCAGCTTTGTAGTAGGTACTACTAATGCAAAATGTTAATATAAGTTGGCATGAAGCTAGTTATTGAATGACTTTATTTCCTTCGGTTCTATAACCAACCATCTGTATCTGTCCATTCAAACAATAATGTCACTAAAATTTCAGAGGTGATCACTGCTGCAGCAAACACACGTACTCAAGTTGACGAGCCTATCCCAAAGATTTTGGTCTCCTCGAATCAGGTTGACTGTGAATTGACAACTTTTTAATGCTATCATCTGATTCTGCACAAAATGTTGGCTGATTAATTCTATCCTTCGAACGTCCTTATTTGTTCCCAATACAAGTAGACTGAAGGCAACCTGGAGGACTCTCAACTCACTGATAAACAAACGGCAAGAAGCATTCGCCATACAAGAAGTACTAGACCTGCAAGCAATGAACCATCTAAGGCAGTAGCACCCAAATACATTACTATAGAATAGATCAAACAGGGACCCAATAACAAGAAACAAAACACTAGCAACAACAAGAAGTCAGTAGGTGAACATTTTTGTTTCCACTGTCAAAGTATTTATAATTGAGTTCATTACATGCGATCATTCTGATAATTTTATGGTGACTAATTCATATAATTTTATGATGAGAAATTCATATAATTTTATGATGAGCATTTCATATAATGTTACGATGACCAATGATACTTTGGTTTAGTGTCCGTTGTTGTGTACCTTTAATGTTAATTTTAGTTTACTTGATGCTAAAACAAACGTCATTCATTCTTTCCAGAAATGTAAAGGCATTTTGATGGAGTGACAAGTATTGGGATCGTCTTGGAGTATTTATCATTTGCTGATCAAGTGATGGGATTGCTGATCGAGTGCTTTATTTCATATCAATTAGCCTAGGATGATGTTCACTTTGATCGTATCAAGTCACCATTTAAAATACTTTGAAATAGTGGAGTAGTGCGTGTGTGGTTGTCACAAACTTTAATTCATGTGTGGTCTGGATGGAGTGGGAAACATTTAACTATGTGGTGTGGTGTAATTTCATACTACTTCTATGGTTTAATTAATTGTGTTTTGATGCATCTATTATATTACTATTTTAAATTGTTGGTGATACATGGCAGTATGTACAAAAATATGGAAAGCAACACCATTCGTTGCAAACTATAATTCATCCTATAGCAACCTAGTTTCTTCGATGTCACGACAGGTCGTGCCAATAGAGGAAGGTACACATTTTGCAACTGATTATTATGGTGTTAATAGAGACATGAACTTTACCCAACCAAAACATTTAGGAAGCAATAGAGGAGATCACATCTAACAACAAACCACAATGTGTGGCAATAGAGTGTCCCACCTTTAGCCTCCAAACTAGTTTTTGGTTGGAATAACATGTCCAACTTATACCAACCAACCTTGTTGGTGGAAATAGAGTTGTCTACCTCTAGCATCTGAGGACACCTAGTAGCAATAGAGGACACCCCTATTGCACCAAGATCCATTTCATGGTAACATAGGAAACCACATATAACAACCAATTCATGTTGGTGGCAATAGACGGGCTACTCCTGTAGCAACCATGACTTGGGTGTAGCAATACAATATTTTGCAACGCCTCAGTTGACACATTGCAATGCTTTGTATATGGTGCAAGTGAAACCTCTAGCATCACCTAGTGTGTCGCGATAGGATACATGGCAACCAACTCGAGCGCTGCGGTAGATGATTGTTTTAACACATCACTATGTTGCAATACGTTAATTAATGCAACGACACAAAGGCATTTGTGGTTGAAGGTTAATACCACTAGACTTTATGCATCATCTGTTTACGAAAGTTTTTGGGTGCAATTGCGGCTATTGCATCAAAAAACAAGGCTATCGCAACATATTTTGGACGTTGCTAAAGGTTGTAAACATAGTAGTGCTAGCAGGTCACTATAAGCACACATCATTGCATCATTTGTGAAGCCTGGCACAGACGTCACAGCTGCATACAGCTCATGATGACAATCCTTACCTTAGTAGATTGAATTGCATTTGCAACATCCCTTGCAACAACTGCCATTCCATTGAACAACACCACATCCTCATAAGCTAGCAAAGATCTCTTCCTCTTATTGCCAACAACCCCCTTAGAGTTGGTAGCATCAACTATGTTAGTCTTCCCACTAACAAGCTCTATTGGGTCAGGCTTGAGGGAGCTCTCAGCAAAGCAAATGGAGTACCAAGTGCCTTATTGGATCCCATGATATACTTGCCAGTTGCCTGACACTTTCCAAATATGATCATCATTTGCTTGTAGTGTTGGATGTGTTTGTTCAGCAGCTGAACATCTTTGGGGTGCGCCTACACAAACAATGAAAAGTGTTAGTCAACAACCATTAACTTGTACAAAAAAGTTTACACTATTTGGACATATTGCCTACCTAGGTATGCCCATTGTAGTGCTCCTCCTCTAACACAATCATGCATACATCCTCATCCCATAGAGCACCACTTAGCTCCCTTAGTTTGTTCACTATATACCTAGGAACCAGTGACCTCATGCCCACTAAACTCATGCAGAGCCTTGGCAACTTGATTGAGGTGAACTTCTTTAAAACTCTTATCAGTCCTAACTCCAGTGGGTATGAGCTGGCACATGTGACGTAGCACAAACCCAGACATAGGGTTAGTGCACCTCAAATTGGGTCTCTAGTGAGCTAGAACCTATGCTACTATTGTGAACCCAGGACCAACATCCCCAGCAGCAAGCTCCTAATCACCAAGGCCTCGAGCAACATTTGTGACTTGATCCAACTCAACTCTAGGAAACACAAAGTCATCAGCAGGCATGCTGCCTCAACCATGGCCTAGTTGCATTGCCAAACCCCACTTAGAATAAGAAATCATCATAGCACATGCCTATTCGCCTCAGTATAAATTAGTAGTAATAGAATTCATCATAGCACATGCCTACTTGCCTCAGTATAAATTAGTACCAAAAGAAATCATCATAGCACATGGCTACTTGCCTCAGTTTAATTAGTTTAATCTTTATGGATACATTAATGTGGCCTCAGACATTAAATTAAAACTTTCATTGATGGCTACCATTAAAATCATATGGAAACTTTCTTAGGAAACAAACACATGACAACCATGAAATCTGCTACCTTATCCACAATTTGCCATCAAATTAAGAATGACCCAAATGTTGCATAAACCATTGATGATTCCTGCAGACTAGATGAGTGCCATGAAATAATTGCATAATACAAGTCAGAGCAAAAATATGTCAGTAGCAGATGCAAAAAAGAAGATAGCAGCCACATCTTCCATTGGTATAATATTCATCATAGGTCAGGTAATTGTCAAATAAAAAAAATCATCATTGCATATGTCCAAAGCCTTAGACGTAGTGTACTATCTCAAGAAATTAAGAGTCCTCACAGCATATATATGTCCATAATCTCAGCATACATATAAAATATAGACTCATCATAGCTTATGTCCTTACAACATAAATGAGCAAAGCTTACAACACATAGGTCTAGATGCAAGAGGATCCCTTATTAACCCACATGTGGGTAGCCTATTCATCCCTCTTGAGAGCCTAAGCAGCATTGTCATCCATATGGACATGGGGTAGAGGGGGGATATTATTTGGCACCCAAGAGAACTCAGCAGGAACTACTTCGTCAACCCCATGAGCAGATCCAATTACCCAATATACAACAAGCAGGAGCTAACTTCACTTGTGTATTATAGGGATGGAAGGGTTTGTTGTCAATCATGCGAAAATGATTCTTCAAAGCACCACATTCAACAGTTACTCTCAAACTAGAGTGTCTCAAATTAAATAGTTCATTATAGTTTGTTGGGTTGTTCCTAGGACCAAATTTTTTGAGATGGTACGTAGTCCCGTGATAAGGAGGAAGAAACCCTGGCCGACATGTATACCTAGCATGAACTAAGTACAACCTACCTAAAAGAACAGTGGACATGCATGTTTATGTAATTACATGTTTTAATAATGTAACTAATTGACTTAGTTACCTGGTGCAACCCTTAACCCATCATGTGCATCAGCTAGAATGGTTGCATTATGTGTTGATCTCTCCCAACCAGCCAACACATAGGTGAATTTCAAGTCAAAATTAACTACAGCAAGCACATTTTGTGTAGGGTGATGCTTTCTACCCGTGCAGATTGGATCTTGGATGGCACTTTAGCATAGATATGTGTCGCATTTATTGCCCCAACATAGTCCTACATGGCATGCAAAATTGCATAGTGAATTTAGATGAACCCATGTACCAACATCCTAAAATCTATATGACAATGTATTTACCTTCAAATAAGGATACCACCTTGGGCTCTTGCTAACCTTAATGGGTGTGATATTGGATGGAGGTCTAATCATGTCTTGCCTAAGTTCAACAATTGCATACAACACCTCTTTGAAATAGCGGTGGACGATCTCTATAGACCTTCTCTAGTTTTGCCTTGTGACTCTAAAATGTTGGTTATGCCCCATAATATGTAGAAACATTACAACTTGCTCTTCTACACAACAATTAATGTTGTCTGCTAGCAATTTTCTCTCCCTAAGCAAGTTACACAACCTAAAGAAGGGTGCCCTTCTCATGCAAAGCATGTTTACACACTCAACATCATTGTAGTTGTAAATTAAGTCTAAGTTCTTTTGCCTCTCCTCATCCCACTTGCTCAAAGGACCATAACAGATCTCAGGCCGTGAGGACTGAATCATTGTAATCCTAGCAAACAATAGGCATACATAGCATCAACAAGTGGTGCAGCATGAGCAAAAAGCATGTGCCTCTTCTCTTACAAATCCATGTAGAAGATAAAACATGGACAAGTTCTTAGACAAAATTTAGGATCAACATAGACTAGGACATAAGCTCAGACTAACTGAAAATCATCGTAGACTCGAACAATAGCTCAAACATAATGAAATCATCATAGACTTGAACAAATGCTCAGACATAACAATGTAATAATCATAGACTAGGATAATAGCTCAAAAAAATGTCATCATCATAGACTTGAGCAATAGCTTAGCAAAAAAAGGCCTCTTCATATAATTGCTCTTAATCTGAGAAAGTAGGACATGCATCCAAATCAAAGAACACAAAACTCTATATCACACACTATAGATTAAGGGGAGAGGCGAGAGGTGGGGGAGATGAACAAAATAAACACGTCAACAAGCACAAGACCTAGCAGCAGTTGAGGGAGGTCAGACCTACACACACAAATCCACAACAAACATTATTTCCATACACAAGTTAGGGTTTTGGATAAAAATAAAAATAAAAAAAACACATATGAGGATAGATCCATACCTATAAATTAGTCAAGAAATCAGATCTGTTGTGCCTGCACCTAGATGAACAACAAATCACACCTAGGGTTTCCAAATTGGTAAACAAAAAAGAGAAAAAAATGAGGGAAAACTCACTTGCTTCGAGAGACGTTAGATCCATGGCACCTGCGACAAATCCAGAGAGAGGAAGCATTAGCATGACACAAATCAACCAAGGGCAAAGGCACAGAGGAGGAAGAGCATGAACCCTAGGAACCTATGGAGTAGACGCGGAATGATGAGAAGAGAGGGAGGAGGCAATAAGGGAGATATATAGACGGTGAGTGGCGGGAACGGGGGAGGTAACCCTAGAAACTTTGCGCCATCTCCCCGTGCACGGAATCGCCACATGCACGAGCTCGCAGGAGCACGGAGAGAGCCATGCTGAAGAAAAATGGCCGATTTAGGTGTTCTTTGGGAGCGAGGCCTAGGGACATTTTGTACGCGCTCGGCCAGGCTTAGGGGCTGGACCAGGTAACCGAACAGAGGCAGGCTGCATCCCGGGATCCTGGTTCGCCCATATGCAGCAACCAAACAGCCCCTAAAAGACCTCCATCTTGCAACATCTTTAACTTGGCTACCCCCTTAAGAACTTATGTGCAAGGGAAAAAACAAGTATCCTGAAATTTCCTTACGATATGAAAAAACACTAGTGCAGTAAAACAGGTATAACTCTTGTTCTATTAAACCAATAGAGTTGCAGCTTACACCATTAGAAAGCTTATCAAATTCCATACAACTTTTTTATAGAAAACTTCCTTTGGTTCTATCTTTAAGTTTAGGTAAAACAGCCAAAGATAATATCGATCCCAACAAGATTTCTGCACAGATGCAGCAACTTGCAGCAGTCATATATTGAGCTAAAAAATCATATGGTCACAAGCCTTACATGGTTGAAAATATTATGAAATCCTCCACAACTTTTGTATACAACTCTTTCCCAGATTCTGACGTTATTTTGACTGAAAATAGGAAATACTAGAACTGTCCAGACTTTGAAACAGTGCAGAAACATCATCTTGTAAATGTCATTAATTCAGGTTCTATTAATCTGATAAAGTTGCAGCTTACACTGTTCGAAAGCTTATCTAATTGGATACAACTCTATTATAGAACACTTTCACACATTCTGCATTTAATTTTGTCTAAAACAATGCACAATAGAAAGTGTTCCAGGTTTCAGACAGAGCAGTTGCATCGTCTTGTGAATTTTATGAGTCCCAAACCAGAACAGTTATGAGGACGGTTCTTGTGGTTAGAGAACGATCTTAAAGTCTACTATTTTCCTGAATTGTTCCATGATTTTTGACCATACAAGAATAGAGATATAGACCAAAAAGGACAGACTGCTCCGAAAAGCAGGATAGAGAAAACAGGAGATGAGTAAAACAAATCTACAAAATCATTGCAATCATACAAATATCCAAAACAAGCACAAGAATAATATCAATTCAACACATCAATAAAGGTGCATAACTCAATCAATAACTCAACTTGCGATATTATCGTTTTCTTCATATTAAAGCCGAAGGTCCTAATGCTCGTCCTTCAATGATGCAAGAAGGTGACAAGAAAGGATTCTAAAAGCATTCCAAATCAAGAAGTGAAGATAAGAACAAAGGATTTAAAATAAGCAACAAGGTAGAGATGAATTGCAAAGGTAGAGATATAGTATAGAGGAAAACATCAAGGTTTATAGAACACGAATTTTTGTACCGACTTCTAAACCTTAGAGCGACCACGTTCTACTAGGCTTGCATCCTACATTTAGCATTGCTCTCATATCACTTTATAATACCTGATTTTAAGGACAAAACTAGATATACACCATATGTGTGAATTTTAAAAGCCAAATCTCACTTATAGCTACAAATGAGGGGCAATATCAAAAGACAATACATAAATTGTATAATGTACTTAGTATATTAAAGATAACCTTAGGCAGCAAATAACGAAAGATAACTCTAATCTTTGGGTATTAACTCCAACCTACAGTATCCAAACTAACTGGTTGATGACAAGCATAAAACTTCCCTAAGGTGTGGGAGAAATAGCAAGATTGAGTCCATGTCAAACTCCACAGAAATAGCAACAAGGTTGTATAGATTTTCACAAACTCATGACCAATGTAACATAAATAATGTAGAGCATAAAATGGTAATCAATGAGCATGTTAACATAAAAAGAATCATCATCTTTCAAGTAAATGACCCTAAGGCCACTCATATCCTTGAGCACAGCTAGTATACCAGTTTATTAAACACTCTACAGAGATTGTACATCTTTACCCATGAGTCATGATTTATCTTTTTGCCCGAGGTTATCAGCCTCTTAACCAACAACAAAGGAAGGTGTTGACAGTAATTAAATCCAATTTTCAACCATCAACTAACCATGAGAGAGATCTAAAATGACTTATAAATTAAGGTTATAGGGGTTTATTCTAACAAGTTCCACGTGTTGTGTTGTTCTAACTTGCCTTGCAGGATATTCAATATTTTACCATGTAAAAGTATTTCAAGTGAAGAAGCTGAGTACACAATTGTGGAGAGCTCATCAAGATGATCAAGATAGACATATCATTTGCCATATTTGGAGCCCTGGAGAAAGTCCTCGATGGATACGACCCGAAGACTCTAGAAGACCCTAGAACCATCATCCATTACAAGACCAAGGACTAAACTGACAAGATTCCATAAGTCTATGAAATAATCTTTTTTAGGGATCACTACACCACAACACTTTTTTAGCGTCAGATATCCGACGCTAATCTTTTTTTATCATTGGATGATCTGACGGTTGACGCAATAGATATCCATATTTAATGTCATAATATCTAACGCTAAAATCCTACACAGTGTCACTCCATCTGATGCAAAAAACTTAAGTGGGTCCCACCTAGTCTATGAGCGCGCCCAGGCAGCTTTGAGTCCCGCGCAAATTTTTTGAGTGGCCCGCAAAAATTTAGACCTAGCGCCCACTTTAGTATAGAAACCCTAGATATTTTTACTGTCCCGCCGCTGGCCGCCTCAATCTAACCCCAAATCGTGTTCGTCTCTTCCCTCCTTCCAAATCGCGGCGCCATATCTCCTTGCCCGACGCCCTCCCACCCCACGCCACCCGCTGCCCACCCGACGTGGTGAACGCCCGCCGGCCATCCCTCCTCCCACGATATCTCCGCTTGTGACCTGCCCGTGCGGCACTCGTGGCCTGTCCTTGCTGCGTCGTCTGCGCGAGAGGGAGGCCAGCTCGTGACCTGCGTCATCTGCGCGAGAGGGAGGCCAGCTCGTGAGCTCCGCCGGCACTGGAATAAGCACAAGCCCCCGCTCGCGCCCGCACCGACGCCGCAGGGCGCGGCGGACTTCTCTACGCTCCCGCCGGAGCTCGTCCACCGGGCCCTCGCGGCTGCGTGTGCCTCCGACGTCGCGGTGGCCAGCTGCGCGTGCCACGCGTAGCGGGACGCGCTGCGGCCGCTCCGCGAGGCCGCGGCGCTGCATGCATACGGCCGACGGGTCAAGCACGGCCCCGTGGCGGGATCTGCGTCCTCACGCGGGGGGGCCGGTGGCGGACGTCTCGAGACGGAGAGGCAGCGCACTCTGGGGCTGTTCCAGCGGGTGGCCAGGCTGGGGTCCGCGGCGGCGATGGTGGACGCCGGGCTCATGTGCTGGGAGGATGGGCGGCCGGAGGAGGCCATCGGTTACTACCGGAGCGCGGCGGACATGGGCCATCCCGTTGGGATGTGCAATATTGGAGACTCCTTCCTCAAAGGTATGGTGGATTTGGTTCACACTTCACAGGATTAGCTTTCAGGGATATTTGTTCTAGGTGATTGTAGAAATTTTCAGAATTCAGGAAGGGTTACGCTTCTAACTGCTCATCTATGTACACTATTAGTTTTATCTGCAGGACTTTTGAACCATTCTAAGTAATAGTTTTTGGGGAAGCTTTCCGCTGTGCTCTGTCAGACTGTTACACTGTCTCTTGAGGTGGTTCAGATTCATTTAGTAAACTTTGGGTTGTTTATGTCTAACTCAAAAGTCTGCATAGTAACAAAGAATCCACTGATATTGATCAGTGTAGTCATGCATGTTATTTGTTAGTTAGTTAGCGATAAGTCGTCTTGTTCGTCTCAAGGCCTTCCACTTGATATTGCTGCCAAATATTTCTGCAGCTGATCCACCCAAGGCCGAGGAAGCTATTAGATGGTTTTATCCGTCAGCATCTGCAGGCAATGCTCGTGTCAACATAACCTTTTTTACGATAAGATGTCACCATATCTAAATATTGAGTTGTTGAAGAGGATAAAGTTAGTATTTGTGCTTTCAGTTTGCTTTCTCATAGATTGTGTGCATTATCTGTTAGCTCTCGAGTGCTCTGTTTTTTCTTTAAAAATCTGTAGAGCATATGGAGGGTTCTACTGATTAAGTGTGTTCTTGATAGATTGGTGTGGCCTGGTTTGAGTACTTGTGACATGAGTATTTTGATTGGTGCCATAGGGGGTTGTGTAGTTGTGTCACTTTGCACATGGAAGGTATATGTTTTCATGAAATTATTGTTGGCAGCAGAAAACATTCATAAAAAGTGTTGCTAAGTGCTGGAAAATAATTGTCTTTAATTTCTTTTGGTGGCGATCGTAATTCTAAGGCTGCATTATAAATTTGTGGAGCTTATTAAAGATTGTTACTTCTGAATTTATGTATGTATGGTCTCAATTCTGAGGTTGCATCGCATCTGCAACTGTGTGGGTAATTTTTTTAGCTTAGCAACTGAAGAAATCAATACATGGTTTGTTTCACTTATAGTGAGTACATAGTTCAAGAGATAATCCTGCAATGACCAATGTTTTGATATATATATATTTAATATATGAAGATATTGTTGTTTTCCAGTTATTTAAGGAGGTTTGATTGAGTTATTCTTATTCGTTTTAGACCCTAGGTGCCTAGGTGAAAGTGTTGCTGAGCTGGCCCATTAAACCCAATGATTTGAAGATCTGCTGCATCGACGTCCTCTTCTCAGTTCTCATTGGTTGTAGCCAACAAATTCAAGTACTGCAGGTACACACTCAATCCCCACATTGACTCATGGATAAATCATGGATCAATAGTGATACTAGGCATACAAACGAGTACTTACAAGGGGTCAACAGTTTCTAAGCATGACCAATGTTCCTAATTAATCCTATCTGTGATAGATAAATGAATGCAAGAAGAGGGAAGGCAAGAATGCATCTAGCACACCTCTCAAGGGCACTACATGTACATCCCTTGACCACATGTAAAACCTACTAATAAATTCAGCACCTCGTGAACATCCTCAAGTAATCATTTAACTTACTCTTGTACTACTATAAAAAAGTGTGAAGGTTTTGACCGTCGAAGGAAGTTTCTGGTTAGATATTTAGTATGTAGCAATAGCCCATTTTTTCTAGGCCTTAGTCATCTTGTTTGTCACATGACAGTGCTACTATGTTCATAAAAAAACATGACAATGCTGCTAGGTAGAGGCCTTTGCACTCGACTGATCTGCTAGCAAGCAGATTTCAGCTAGCAAGTAGAAGAGATATTCTTTTGAACAGATGATCGTACTCACACACTAGTAGTACACTACTATT
>Ga0182004_10003587_pt1 | contig 12367 bp, 16 predicted proteins | sample Sormic07211540_1_FD_120479 | JGI IMG/M metagenome (GOLD analysis project Ga0182004, IMG submission 120479) | Endophyte microbial communities from Sorghum bicolor roots, Mead, Nebraska, USA - 072115-40_1 MetaG | ecosystem: Host-associated > Plants > Roots > Unclassified | place: USA: Nebraska... | reverse complement strand
GACGGGGGATGCTTGGGTGAGTGCTAGGAATAACCCTCCAACTGGATAGGAATCGATTCGAATCGCCGTCTCTCCCGGATAGTGAGAACTTGACAGAGTAGCGGCAAACGTAGCATTCACTAAGTACAATGGTTCTCGATAATGATGTCGAGGATAGCAAAAAAGAACTTATGATGAAACTTGATATGGTTATTATTGTTTGTAATAATCAAGTGAAGTGCTTAGTATAGGTGCTAATCTAGTAGTAGGCTAATGATGATTAATATGATGCGTTTACAAATGGTGTACTATCCAACTTAAGCTTTCGGGAACTTGTTTGAGTCAAGCCAGCTACACTTACACTCAGCCTGGCATGATCCTTGGTGTCTTTTGTGTTTGGTTAGATGGGTAAGTCCAGCTGAGTACATCCTCGTACTCAGGGTTTATTCCCACCTGTTGCAGATGATATCTTCTATGATGGCTTCTGCAAGACCTGTCTCCATCCCGCTGGGGATGAAGACTAAACCGTTGGGTGCGGTTCTCTAAACAACTTCGTACCCTGATGCTTTTGGTGGATGAGATGAGACTCTGGCAGTAACAAGAACTGATGAAATGTGTGTGTGTAAACTATTTTGCTTCTGCTACTTCGAACTTGTGTTGTAATAACTAAGTATTCCGGTGTGGTGCCGCTTCATCGGCAATGAATGAACTATGTAACATTCGCTGTATTGTGTTGAACTATTACGATCTTGGTATGTTGCAAAGTTGGTTTGAAGTCCTTCGGGATTTCGGTTGACTACCGGGATTATATGGGCTCAAGTCTGCAAACTTGATTGTTAAGTCGATCATTTCTACACTTGAACTCTTATAATTTGGTCGATTATATGACATGTTGTCTGTACAAAAGTACTCGAGTTATCATCCTTGTCGATTAATGGGTCAAATCGACTGGCACGCTTTGGATATCGGATTGGGTAAAATTTCTAGATTGGTTGGTATGCGATGAGTGCAAAGAACAGGGCAATCCCTTTTAGATCTTGGAGTGAATAACCAAAAGCAGCACGGTGTTTTTCTAGATCAGTTATTAGTTTATAAGTCTCCTCATCTGAAAGTTTATCACTTACAATCACAGGATATTTTTGATCTATTTAGAAAAACATATTTAAGTCAAGAAGGTAGTGGTTTAAGCTCAATAGGAGGTTTAAGTGGCTCTAGTAATTCATCAAGAGGTTTAGGATTAATAGGATCCTCTTCTTCTTCATCAATGAAGAACTGGGTATCATCTTCTAAATCAAGTTGACTAAAATTATCGAATTCGGATGTCTTAACCTCTTCTACTGGATCCAGTTTAGGAAGGGGTTCTGCTTTAACTTTTACTGCATGAGTTATAGGTATTGAAAAACTAAATTCTTTCACAAATTTAATGTCTAATTTACCATTATGACCTTCTTGAAGAAGTTTTATTGTGGGTACTCCAATCATTACATTAAAATCCCACACATCAAATATATAGTAATTTAGCAAGATGCGGAAATCATTAATAACAATAGGAAGTGCACTCAAAACTCCTAAGCTAGAAATAATGTGTCCTAAACAATTCTTTAATAATTTATTTGTAGGAATTAATGTTATGTCTCTTAAAAATTCTATAGCAAAAGTATATGACATAATGTTGACTCCTACAACTGGGTTGTATAAAGCTCCGAAAGAATATGAATGTACTTGCAACTTTATAATAATAGAGGGTGAATTAAAGCAAATTACTTCAGGGGATTGCTCAGATTCTATTAACCAATCATCACCCAAAATAAAAATTAATTCTCTTATGATTTCTCTAAGAAATTTTAAATCATCACGATGTGAGAAATTAGGATTAAAATCCCTAGATTGTTGGGGTTGAATAATCTTACAATAAAATGTTGTATTACCAAAATCATCAAAGAAATCATCCTCAATTTCAAACATCCATTCAGAATTTGGAGTTATCTCCGTCTCATTAGCTAATTTTACTATAGTTTGAGACGAATTAGGTAAAAGTTTATTTTCAGCTAACTGAGATTCTTCTTCTAACAATTCTTTTTTTCTTTGAGGAAATCATTTAAAATATTCGTAAGAATAGTTTTAGCATGATCTACAGTAATATGCATAAATGCTCCTCCTGAGGCCAAATTAAGGTATTCTTGATTTCTATCATTAATGCCTAAAAACAAATGTTGTAAAAGCATGGGTTCTGGTAAAGCAAGATTAGGTCCAGAATTCACAAAGCCATCAAAATGATCCCAAGCCTTGCCTAGCGATTCATTGTCTAATTGTTTGAATCCTATAATTTCAAACCAAAGTTTAGCGGCCTTTTCTACTAGGAAGAATTTAAGGCAAAAGTCTTTTCGTAATATATCCCAATCTCCTTGACTGTTCCCAACATGGTGATTATACCATTTCTTAGCTCGACCCATTAATCAAAATAGAAAGAGTTTCCATCTTATAGTTTCATCGGCCATGCCCTTAATACTCGGACATGAACATGTCTGCTCAAAATCGGCTAAGTGGGAATAGGGATTTTCGCTAGGATTACCAGAAAAGATATGTTCTTGAACTAATTTGATTAGTCCCGGGCGTAGCTCCTAGCCAGATGATGTGATAGGTTTAGAAGATTCCTTTGGCTAGAGGTATGATCCCGATGGCGCTCCATATTGATACAAAAGTTGAGATTCAATTTCTATTATATATTTATATATATAATTTATTTTTTATAAAAGGATAACTATAGACTAAGATAGAATAATGTCAAAATCAGCAAACCGTTCCCCGGCAACAGTACCAGAAATGCTTGTTCGTATAAATTAACTGGACCCTAATAATGATTATAATGAGATTATCTGCAAGCACACAGATATATACTGATCAGCACTTCACCAAGATCAACTCGGTTTTAATATCAAACACAAAGTAACAGTAGGTGATTTATGACCTAGCCTACAATTCTTAATCTAAGGGGAGTACAATCAATCTAGAAAACTCTAAGAATGAGGAAATAGCTAATGTACTCTGGTTCCAATAACTGGTAAACTTTGTATAGTATCGTCTTATCGGGCAAGTAACTCGAATAGGGGAAGAAACTGAGTAATCCCCTATCAGGCACCTATAAGCCTATCAATCCTATCAACAAGAAGTGGACTACAGAGGAATCAACGCAGCTATAAAGTCACCTACGCGAACTACCACTATTCGGCTGATCAGCGGACATTCACAAGAAACCATCGCCTAGACACCACGTCACACTACGAATCACTACTTCGACCTAGGAGCTACCCAAATCATAGTACTCAATATAATATGAGTTGCAAACCAAAGAATGAATACAAACAAGTTACTTACATGAATTAGAAGGGTAAATACAAAAGTACCTCAGAACGCAGCTCTAGGCGAGGTAGCCGAATCCAGACGAATACAGCTCCTAAGGAAGCTCCAATAGGCCGGGACTCCTCCGAATCTCTACTCCTCTACTCTATCTCTCTAATCTCTATCTTGATTGCTAGCCTAGATCTAGTGGATCTCTATCTAATGCTCTAACTCTTCATCTCTTCATCTGGCCTCCTCCTGGGGGGTCTAGCCTTCTATTTATAGCCTGGTGGGATGGACACGCGCCGTTGGATCAAACCGACTTAACAGGTGGCCGGGATGACTCCTCAAAGGCGGTGGAGGAAGCTTCCAGATGGAGGGAGCAAACCCTAACCATAGGGGGCCGGCCGACACTAGGGTGGGGCTGGCCAGCCCCACCTGGCAGCTAGTGGCTCCCCCATTGCGTCGGGTGTCTTCTAGAGTATTCCTGATCCCTCTGGTGTCATCCTTCTGTCACGATAAGTTTCATGGCCGATTAGTACTTAAATCCCTCTTTTCAGCTCTTTCTAAAATAATCCCTGGAAAACACAAAATATAAAAAAACTTGTGGAAATTGTTAGTGATAACCCTATTCTAGTAGATATTCATATCTGGTTGAGAAATAAATGCTAACTAATTTTGTAAGTTAACAGGTGTGAACAATAAGCAAATAGAATAAAGTCAATTCTGATATAATTAAATAGATAAGGCATATTCATAGTAGCAAGAACTATTATAAATATAACAAAGAGAATAAGAGTTTACCGAGCTATGGATACCTTACACGTATGAGGGGGAAAGGGATGTCGTCTCCCATGTCGCGACAGAACCTCGACCTCGACCCACCTCCATGGCCGCACCCACCCTGGCTGACTACGAGGACCCAGTGCGCGACGGGCTCCACGCGCCACAGGAGGGCGGGAGTGTGTCCCCCACCAGTCAACGAGAAGGGAGAGGTTGTCCGTAAGGATACGGCTCGATTGGATCCATCAGTGGCTGTAGAGGACGAAGTCATCCTCGAATTTTTTGGCTAGCTTTGGGCCATCAACTCCCCACCGCTGCTAGTCGAGTCTAGGGTTCTGTCCACCTCCAATGTCTCTAGATCCAGCCAGCTAGTCTGGGTTCGAAGGGAGCTGGTAGAGCAGAAGAGATTTTCACTGTCTGACTGCTTCCGGGTGAAGAAATCAGATCGGATTGATAAGTCGCCAGTGAGGATTAGCTTTCGGGAGATTTGGAGCCACCGGGAAGCGAAGGAGGCATACGTAGAGGTGCTCAAGCGACCCATGGCAGAAGGTGGCCACTGGGTTTGGCATCCGGAGCCAAATCGCCCTCCTCCACAGTGCGATCCAAATCGCCCTCCTCCTCAGCGCAATCAGAGATTCGTTCAGCAAAATCAACCAAGGTATCCTCCTTCGCAATCCCAACGTCAAGGATGGCAGGACCAGGGTCAGCGTCACTTGAGAGATGCTCCACCTACTCGTCCCCGACCCCCTCGGCAACAACAACTGCTTTGTCAAGCTCAGCGTCTGCAGCAGCCGCCCAAGCAACAGCCTCATCCTCCTCCTATGCATGGAGCTCTTCAGGATGGTGGACAAGGTACTCAGAATCCTAAGATTCCTCACTTTTTCATAGATCCAAGGTACAGGAAGATGACTTGCTACAATTGTTGAGAGCCGAGTCACTTTGTGGGTAACTGCACAAAATCCAAAATCTGCTTTATCTGTGGTATTGCTGGGCACCATATGAATGTGTATCCAGCCTGGAAGAAGGATCACCCTGTCGCTGCTTATGTGGGTAGTTCGAGTCTGGGTTTAGGTTTCTATCATTTACAAATTCCTGATGTAGAGTCTACTCAATGGCTGAACTTGACTAGTTGTGGAGTGGTGAGAGTCATAGCTGGTGAGGTCAGTTTAGCTGAACTAGAATTAGAGCTATCCGAAATATATTGCATGGTTTGGCCATGGCAAATTTGGGAATTGGAGAAGGGTAATTTCCTGGTGAGATTCCCACACCACAAGAAAGTTGCAGACATAAAAAACTACCCTTCCTTCAACCTTAGAAAAGAAGGTGTTCGAGTGGAGGTCTTGGAATGGCTTGGTGATATGAAACCTTTTGGTCCGTTGCAAGAGGTTTGGGTACAAATGAATGGCATTCCTCCAAGAGTCTTTGCCCAAATTGCTTCTAGTTTTGGTCTCTTGGTTGAGGTGGACTGGTCCATATTGTTCAAGACTTTCTATGAAACTATCAGAATTAAAGTGGCTGTCAAAGATTATACTAAGATCCCAAAGAAAAGGCTGTTTGAAATGAACAGGAATCTGCATGTTGTAGAGTTCACGGTTGAGACTGAAGATAAGAGATCTGGACCCAAAGATAATGGAAGTAATGATGATGGTGGAGATGGAAGAGATGATGGAAAGGGTGGGCTGGATGAAGAGGCAGATGGCCTATATGATACTGATACAGAAAAAGAACCAACACATGATATTGCAGCTAGTAACAACCCAAGCACGAAGACCCCTTATCATAAGCCAAGTAGCAACTCTGGATACAAGACAGTTACCAATGGTATGATGATAGATCAGTGGGATCAGGATCAACAACTTAAAGAGTGTATGAGTGATATTAATCCTGAGCTGTTAACAACTAGTGAGATAGTAGATGTGGACTGTCAGAGTGGCACTGATGCTGCGATGAGATCTGAAATACTAATCACAAATGACTGCTCGGTCATAGAGAAGCTTGAGCTCTACGCTACAAATAAAATGACTGGAAGGGATACAGCTATAATGATAGCATGGCTAAAGACTCTCTAAAGGGTGCTGAGTGGGACATACAGGGGAAAGCCGATCGATGGAAGACGCCTGAACAGAAGATAGCTATGCTTTCCGACTGTCACGTTGTGGGTAACAAGTTTTATAGTCTGATTGAGGAGGAATCTAACCATTCGAAATGGGGAATTCAGAAATATGGCCAAACAAGGAACGACCACTGAGGAATGTGCTATTCTGTTGAAAAGGATGGAGTTAGAAATATGAGAAGATGAAGAGGAGCTGATGGAGAATGGTGATGTGTTCTCACTGAGGAATCGGGAATTCTATCTCGGCAAATTGAAGAGTGGGAGGATAGAATTATGGACAAAGATACAACTAAGAAGAATCAAAAGAGGAAAATAGGTTGGGGACCCATTCCAATAGCTGCTAGGCCACGGAGGGTTGCTGAAGATGGAAGGACCATGCTGGAAAAAGCTCAAGATCTCAAAAGGATGAAAAATCTTGAAAAAGGTAATTACTTAAAAAACTCTTTTGCTTATGAAGATAATGCTGTCTTACTTAGTAAGGCTAGATGTGTGAATGTTTCCCTTGGTATTGATACCTTAGCTGAATAAAAATATTGATGGTTTAAAAGAAAAAGAATTAGAGGATAGAAAAAGTTTTGAGGACAAAAATCCAGAGGTTAACCTCCCAAACAAACAATTTAGACTCTGTTTTTGTGATTGAGGAGTTTCCTCCTTTGACTAGTAATGATGCAACTCCAACCCGAGAAAAATATATGAAACTGACACCTCTTGGGTCCAAGTTGCCTCTAAAGGCAAGGTCTCTAAATTAAAATAAGGGGAAAATGATAGGTGCATTTTGGAATGTTAGAGGCCTCAATAAAGAGGGCCGCCTTCAATGCATTATTGACTTTGTTAAAGATAATCACTTAGATTTTGTTGGTTTTCAAGAAACTAAGAAGGAAAGCTTCCAGGATTCCTTTCTTAACTATGTTAATAGTGGTTTCTGTTGGCACTGCCCTTCCGGCAGCTGCTGGAGGTATCCTGGTAGGTTTGAATAATAGGAAATTTGAGGCTTTAACCTAGCAGGATGGCAAATACTCTGTGGTTGTGATGATTAAAATTCTCATGATAAATTTGTTTGGCGTTTAGTGGTGGTTTATGGTTCTCCCTATGAGGAGGGTAAACTAGATTTTCTTCAAGAGATTGGGAGTATTCTAAGCAATTGGGATGGACCTACTGTGTTAGGAGGATATTTTAATCTCATAACTACAGCTAGAGAAAAATGTAACGGTAATATTAATCAAAGATGGGCTGATTTGTTTCAGGATTGGATTAATAAGTTTGGTTTGATTAAACTAAAAAATTCTTCTAGATCTTGGGGCCATCTGGAGAATGGAAGAGATTAAAGCTACGCAGAGGTCACGAGATAGAAATATCAAAGAGGGTGACAGAAATACAGCTTATTTTCAAGCTGTGGCTAACCAAAGAAATAGGAAGAAAAAGATTTTAGGTCTAGATACACCAGAAGGTTGGGTGGAAGACAATGACAAACTTCTAGAGCATGCTGTAGACTTTTATAAGTCTTTATTTGGTAAAGAACCTGAAACTAATGTCAAGCTGGATGCAGATTTTTGGGAGGAGGAGGCAAAGGTGTCGTTAGTAGAGAATGAGTTGTTGGAAGCTCCTTTTACAGAAGAGGAGGTTAAAAAGGCAGTTTTTGGTTCTTATGCGGATGGTGCCCCTAGACCTGATGGTCTGCCTTTCTTGTTCTACCAAATTTTCTGGGAGACTATTAAATTAGACTTGATGAATCTAGTAAATCTCTTTGAGAAGGATAAGCTAAATTTGATACAATCAATTATGCGATGATAACGTTAGTTCCAAAAGAACCTGAGGCCAAAAACTTGAAAAAGTTTAGACCTATTAGTCTTATCAATTGTAGCTTCAAGTTGTTTTCTAAGCTGCTTAATGATAGGTTGATTGATGTGGCTGATAGGTTGATTTCTTCAAATCAAACGGCTTATATTAAAGGAAGATATATTCTTGAGAGCGTGGTTGCAGCTCATGAGCTTATTCATGAGGTGCATAAGCATAAGGATGCAGGGGTTATCCTTAAGTTAGATTACGAGAAAGCTTATGATAGAGTTAGCTGGAGTTTTTTTAGAGGATATGCTCTCATCTAGGAACTTTAGTCCCAAGTATATTAGATTGATTAAGAGTGTGGTTCAAGGGAGATCAATATGCATTAGAATGAATAATGAAAACAGTGGTTTCTTTAAACCGGGGAAAGTGCTTAGACACGGAGACCCCTTGTCCCCCGTTTTGTTTAATCTTGTAGCAGATGTTTTCTCTAGGATGCTTATGAAAGCTGCTATACAAAACTTAATTTCTAGCCTTCTTCCCCAAGTCATAGATGGTGGAGTGGTCAGTTTGCAATATGCAGATGACACACTTCTGTTTTTAGAGGATAATATAGAAAAGGCTCAAACTTTGAAGTGGTTATTGGTTTGTTTTGAAAAGATGTTAGGTATGAAAATCATTTATGACAAGAGTGAACTGTTGACTATTGGCTTAAGCCCAAACAGTGCTAATGATTTTGCGAAGGTTTTTTTGCTGCAAGTTAAGCGATTTTCCTATTAAGTATCTAGGTGTGCCGCTACATTTCACCAAGTTAAGAAGAGAGGATTTATAGCCGGTGATTGATAAGATAATTAAAAGAATTGTGGGATGGAGAGGAAGGTTGCTATCTTATGCTGGCAGATTAACTTTGTTAAGGGCTAGCCTTGCGAGCATCCTTATTTATCTCCTTTCCATCATAAAATTTCCTAGGTGGGCCATTGATATGATTAATTCTCAGATGAGTCACTTCCTGTGGAATTATACGGAAGATAGACATAAATACCATCTCGCAAACTGGCAATTGGTTGCTCAGAGAAAAGACTTTGGAGGTCTAGGAATTCCTAATTTGAGAAGTTTAAACTTGTCTGTTTTGTGTGCTTGGATTTTCAGATACCATTTGAATGACAGTGCCATTTGGGTTCAGATTTTAGATTCTAAGTGTTGGTGCAGAGGCTGATCTGCGAACACAAAGGGCTAATATCCAATTCAAACATTAAGGCGCGCCAGCCGATTTGACCTTACAATCGACAAAGGTGGTAACTCGAACACTTTGGCCCCGACAACAGCGATGCGCTCGGATGTCATGGCCAAGAGGTGCTCACGCGAAACTCGAGAACACGCCAAGTTTGACTCGACGAATTCCTAAGAACTCGTAGTAAAAGGAAAATATGACGAAGTCGTCGAAAAGTAGATGCTGGAATATGAGTAAAAACTTGTGTTTGATTGATTGATAGATATCTCATTACATTGCCCTAGAGTCTACATTTATACTCTATCCAAAGAGCTACAACCAGACACGACTAGGACTCGAATTCCAAATTAAACGGAATCCGTATACAAAACAAATCCTAATAACTAAGGAAAACATTAAACCATCCCCCGTAACCGATCAGGACACTGCTACGAATCAATCGGCAACCTCCGCGCTTTTTTCAGAGTCATCGGCAGACTACCTGTTACAGCCATTGGCAAACACCGGCAATGGTCATCGGCACGAATACGTCACCACTTCCGAACTTGGTCATATTCGGCTGTTTCCCATCGGCAACCACCTTTATCGGCAACTCCCTTGTAGACTAGTCACCATTGCTCCATCTGCCGATCTACATCCCATTAACTCCAGGCGTGTATCAAAAGATACATGTCCAAAAATGGTGTCAACACATGCCCCCCAATTTTGGAGTATAAAATCATTAATGCTCCAAAATTCTCTGCAGTAATGACGCCTTTCCGCAATTACTTCTCCCAATTTGGTAATCAGCCGCCAAATCTAAACAACCTTGGCCCGATTCTCCTATAGACTCTTCGAATTCCTCAAGCTCTCGAACCGAACCTCCCCACTTATGCGCTCATCGGCAATATTACCGTTATAGAAAACTGCCGATGGGCCGACCAGGCGATCTTGCACAGTAAAATATCTTCAAAATCATGACCGCTTGCTGTCAAATCACCTACGCAATCCCTTGATTACCGTGCGAATAGTTACCATATCCACCTAAACACCCTCGGATTTCACGAATGCGACAAAGAGATAAGTCAGATTTGCCCCTGCCCGTTTTGTCCTATAAATACTTCCTTCTCCGGTACTCTTTCTCCATCTTGTCATTCCACAGCCCAAAATCCACCTTCCTGGCGGCGACATTGCCTGAGAACTCCAAGAACTCCAGCAAGGACCTCCTCCACCTATCTTCCAAGTCTTCAACCCTCTTCCTCGGAAAGAAATGGCCATCAACTTCGTTGTTCCTGAGGTCAGTTTACCATCCCTCTCCTTTCTGCACTCTTGCTGTACTCCTGTTCATCTATGATTCTTTTTACTGAGTACCCTCTTTTTTTTCTTTTTGTTCTTTCATCCTCAAGACCTTTTAGGATTTGGCCGATAAGATCGTTATTCCTACCGATCAACCTCACTTCTAATGTCTCGGCCCGTTAGGGAATCCAGATCCCACCAATCTGATAAATGCAGAAACAAATAGAATCCCCTTTAGAGCCGAAAACTTCTCCTTAGATCTGTGGAAAGATGCTTTTCGTTCATAGCCCAGTCCTACCAAGGGATGGAAAGACTGGTTCCTGAGAGTCAGCCATTCAAATGAAGTCCAATGGGGTGAGCGGAAACTAGACCAGTGCATCAGATTATCCCTTGTCAATATGGAGAGGAACGAGTCACTGCTGATAGATGCCTCGTACTTTTGGTCAGACACACTCAATGCTTTTGTATTCGGCCATGGCCCTGCTTCACCTACTCTTGTCGATGTACTCATGCTTACTGGCTTAGACATATCAACTGCCGATGATAGTCATTTGTTTGATACCAAACCCAGTTCTAAGGTAGAGACTCGTGCTATCGGCGGTTGGTCTGGGTATATTCAGAAGTATCGAAAAACAGGACCTGTCGGGGAAAGAGAGCAGGCTATTTTCTTGAACATGTGGCTAGACAAGTTTGTATTCTATGGCCGATCGGCAGGACCAACCTCTGTCTATCTATCGACAGCAGAAAGATTAGCCAATGGTGGCTGATTTCCTCTTGGCCGATACTTGCTCGGCTCTGTTTATCACCTTCTCCATCAGGTAGCTAAGAAACTCCTGCTAGGCCAATCCATCGGCAACTTAGGGGGACATTGGTGGTTTGTCAACATGTGGCTCAGTGTCCATATGCATAAACGCCTTGGATTCGACCTTTTGGCACAGTGTTTTCCAAGAGACATAGCCAAAGATCATGAGTTGGATGAAGAAGAATCGGCAACTCGCTCTCCTCTGAGCTATGGTGAAGCTGCCATAGTTCTACCTGGTATCGGTGGCAATGAGGACCAGGTCAGCCGATTCTTTCAGACTCTCTATGAGGGTTTGGCCAAAGACCAGCGGGCATGGATGCCTTATGAAGATCCAGAAACCAGATTCCTACTCACTTTCCACCCCTTTGACAATGCTCTCAACAAGGACCATGATCTGATGATGGCAATCATCACTCCGAGAGCCATACCAGTGAACTTCTTTGGTAGCTGGAAAGCCTCCAATCTGACTTATGAGTTCTATAACCCATCGGCACTAGCTCGCCAACTAGCCTTTGGAAAGCTGCCGATTACACTCTGCTACGCCGATGTGGTGAAACCAAGGGAAACCATAACCAGCGGTCTCGAGTGGATCAGAATAGCTCAACTTCCACCAAATGCCGATACAGACGTCGATCTATCGGCTTGGATCCCGGCTCTCTTCATTACCCAGGCATACAAGCAGTGGTGGGAGGAGTGGAAAGAACACCTATTCTGCAGATCGGCCCTCACATACCGTGGCATGATCGACCCTAAGTACAAAATTCCCGAGAACACTGTAAGTTTTCAACCGATGCTTCAATCCTCTTATATTACTTTTATTTTTATCGGTAACTCACTTCCTCTCTCTTTAATCATGTCGATGATACACCACCGACAGTCAGCAAGAGCAAAAGGCCGATCGAACTCCTTCCATCGGGCCCGATCTCTCTGATCGGCAACAATGCGCCAAGCTTGGCGGCTTTAATGCACCGGGGCGTGCGTTTCAAGAAAATTACCACCAGACGAGCGAAGACATCCCCATCGGTAGCTGCTACTGCTTTGGCACAAGCTTTCAAGGTAAATTCTT
>Ga0182004_10003586_pt1 | contig 12367 bp, 6 predicted proteins | sample Sormic07211540_1_FD_120479 | JGI IMG/M metagenome (GOLD analysis project Ga0182004, IMG submission 120479) | Endophyte microbial communities from Sorghum bicolor roots, Mead, Nebraska, USA - 072115-40_1 MetaG | ecosystem: Host-associated > Plants > Roots > Unclassified | place: USA: Nebraska... | reverse complement strand
CACCAAAACCAAAACCCTAAGCAATACCTTTGCCTTGATCTCCATAGGGTTTTGTTTTTCTCTTTCTTCTTTTCCAAGTTGAGCACTTGATCACCTTGTGGTCATCACCATGATCATCACTTGGCATGTACCAACCTCATTAAGTCTACACACACTTAGTATAGAGGTTAGTACTTAGGGTTTCATCAATTATCCAAAACCAAACTAGGGCTTTCAGCCGCGCAGTTGGGCCGTGAAAGAAATGGGCCGGGGCGCGGGGGAGGGGAGCCAGCGGGCTGCGGGAGGGGGACTGGGCTGGCTGGGGGTTAGCTAGGCTGCGGAAACCGATTTCCAGGGGCTTCTCCCCTTTTTCTTTTTCTTTTCTGTTTTCGTTTCTATTCTTTTCAAATCTTTTCCAAAAGAGTTTTGAGCAAAGAATAAACTCCAACCAAAAACAACCAAAGATCAAATATGCTCCAGCATGTATGCACCACATGTTCCTAACCTTAGGATAAATTTTAATTTCCACAAAAATTATTTATTTACTAGGTTTCAATGCTCACATAAATACTTAAATAAATCAAATTAATTCCTATTAATAGAAAACAAATTTTTGGGTGTTACACATGTGTTGATGGTCAAATTTGATGTCACATACATGTTTGGACCTAATGGTTTCGTGAAGAATTTTATTTGAACATAGAGTTACTGAGCCTCATATATGAGTTGTTTAGGGTCTCAAGAGGCTTGAGCAAATTTTATCTGGGTTTTCAACTTCTGTCTACGCTTTCCAGAAGGTATTAAGAATTTCATATGCTGGTATGGTACTTGCAAGCATGCACGAGACCAATTAAGAAGGAAAGAGAGCAGAGTCCGTTTGGAGCACAAAGGGAATTATTGCATGATGATGTTTACATGTGATGGCGTGAGCTATTTTTAGAAATATTCTACATGCTAGTATTTGGATAATTCACGTGCATGCATAAGCAAAGAAGGGATTGGAGTTGGAGCGGGAGTCCAAGTAGATCACGTTTCATGTACATGATGATCCTGATCAACCGAATAGGAAAAGAAGCCTGCTCCAAATACGATGGCTTTCTATTCAGATTCTTATTTTGTAACACTTCGAAAGTCCAACCGCCCTATAAATTTAAGGGGTGATGGCCGACTGACAACACATAATCGACATATCAATCTACTATATTATTTTGCATCTACTATTTTCTCTCTAGTTTTTTCTTCTTGTTCTTTGTTGCCGTCTACTTCGTTACGATAGCGAACACAAGGTCCTAGGGGCGACCAGGCCGACCTAGGGTAGCCCATCGCCACCGTTCTCCCTGACAGGGTCCCTCCTAGGAGCATGGGGTGTCAGGTTTCAAGAGCTCTCACTGGCGTGTCTTGCATATCGCGCTCCCGACAAGACTCCCCTTGCGACATGTCTTGTGCATCGCGCTCATCGCCAGGGGCACATGTGACATGTTCATGTGTGAACACTCACGTAATTAGAAATCTAACTATCTATAATCTATTTAGCTAGCTGAATGTTGGCGCTTAACTACAAATATAAACCATCAACCAAACATGGAAAAGAGCATAAAAGAAAATACCTACATAGAATAGAGGTTATACTAATAGAATTTCACCGTTTTGGTGAATCACTGTTTCTACAGGGGTTTATCAGGAAAAGAGGAGATATAAAGGCGTTGGGCTAAAAAGCATATTCCATCACGGCACCAATGTAGGAAGAATCTAGAAGACTCAAGAATATGGACTCCTAGAGGTAGGGCCCACCTAGAAGTGACCTAGGTCAACCAACCCTACCCCTAGGTTGGCCGACCTAAGGTAGTCTCACCTATCAGCGCTCTTCTCATGTTGGATTTCCACCGCCTTAGGGTTTGCATCTACACCGTTGTTCAATGTTGGTTTGATCCGAGGGTTCTGATTCATCCCATCGGCATATATAAGGATACCTCTGCCCTCCGGGAGAAGGGAACCAAGTCATTTGATCAAGTCATCAAATCTAGAAACCCTAGTCTCCTTAGAGTTCCACTAATTCTAGAGCATAGCTACATAGGTTAGAAGTAGAAGGAGTTAAGCTTCGCTTGGATTTTGGATCTTGTCGAGAGCAATGCTCAGTAGATCCTTGTAATCTCTCTATTTGTATCTTTCTGTTTATATATTTGCTACATACTATAGATATGACTTTGCTCTATTCAATATTTATGTTCTCAATTATATTATTCATCATCTACTTTGATTTTATGCTTAGTATAGTTGGATTATTATCATGTTTATGCATATGTTCGTATAGCGCTCATCACATGGGGTGAGCAGTAGATATCATGTAAGCATGGTTCTTAGATGGTATTTATGTGTGAATGCACTCTTTATGCTAGGCCGTGTGGTAGACCATGGAAGTGACAGTCCCATTGAGTCCCCGTGGAGTCCACCCCCATATGTAGAACTAGTAGAATGCAATTGCAGAGGAAAAGTCTTGCTAAGTCTTGGCTCTCCTTTTAGCAATGTTCCTTATATGGATACAATGATTATCATAACAATGATTGCTAGGTGTAGTTGCACTAATCATAGTATTCTTTGACATATAGTTAGAATGACTTAGGAATATTCTTTTACTCTGCCTAATATCATGCTAATGCTATAGAATGGAGTGCTCTGGGTGCATTTATTATGACTTGGAACTTATCATTTATTAGATATTTATCTTATGACTTGTGACACTTATCCCTATTATGAGTAGATTGATTAGACATGGTTAACTCTCAATTGCATGTGCAAGTGAATAATCATAGTTCTTAGCCATCCCTTCCTAGTGGTAAAATATACATCGATAACCTGGTATACTCTAGGTAAAATGCTACAATGGTATATTTAATCTGTACGCTTGCGGATAATATTTGTTTCTTATCTTTATATTCTATCTAGTCATATAAAAATAAGTTATTTACTTAGTAGTAATACTAGGTAATACCAACAAACATCTTAAGCTGCATCACCGGGGATGACAACCTGGTTCACTAAGCTAGAGGTGTAGATAGTTAATAAGTGACTAGTTAAAACAAGTGATCCATTAATAAATACCAACACTGACCATTTTATCTGAATATTGGTAATTATAACATAGAGCTCCCACATATATATAGCTCTGCCAAGGTCTAAGAGTTTTGGTGAGAGTCCACATACAAACGGACTAGGATTAGGATCCTCCTCCTTCTTTCCTTCTAGGATTAAGTCTATATGTTTCACAATACTCCCCTTTGGGTGATTACCACGATATGCATATATCCCATTAAAACCTCTATCCGAAAATCCAATGGGAAAAATGGTTCTTAGAGAAAAGAGTACATCACATTCGTTAATTGCATTGCACATATTTTCTCATTAAAAACCTTGTATGAGAAACCTTAAAGTAAAAACTCATAATGAAAAAAGAGTACACCATATAACCTTCTTGGCCATATATTTTTTAGGACATTCTATTCTTTATGAATAGGTATTTCTCTTCATGATAAATGCATAAACTTCAACGTTTTTAGCAAATATGATCTACTTGATCTTTGTAATTCTAGTGGTTTTAATTACCTTAAAGGTACATTCAATCAAATTCCCCCCTCTCATAAAGCCATTCTTTGAATATTATTGTTCAAATCACACTTTGCATAAATGTGTTCTTAATAATGGTATGCAGTACCATAATACTATATCATTCAAAAATGTTGGCTCATAATTATTTTATGAATTATAATATAAGCAAATAAGACCAATATGCTTCATACATAAATGACCACTTATTAATTGTGCAAAATAAATAAAATTTATCCTTTAGATAATAAATCCTTTCAAAGGATTATAGAGGTAAATACTTTACCATATTCAATATCCTCTAGATATTGTATCAAACTTAGTTCTCTAAATCTTCCTTGGTAGATTTCTAAATTATATTTTTTTCTATAAATCTCTAGGATTTTGATTGTATCATTAAACAATAAATCTAGTTCTATATTTAGCATTTAGGGGATAATTTAATTACGAAAATCACCATTATTCTTATATCTTCTATGGTATTTAGAGGATATCAAAACTTTATTGCTAGCTTTACAATATGCACTTTCTAAGTGTTTCTATGATACCTTCATGGTATTCAGAATTTCTCATTTTATGTTTTCTTGGGTCTACATTCACTTCAGGAATTAATGGTGTTTTTCAAGAATCGACTGGTAAATCCTTCATGGATTAAATCCTTTAAGGATGTTCTCATTTTATTGAGTAATATTTCTCTTCTAGAGAAATACTCTCTACTACATGAGATTTTATTATGCGATATACACAATGAGATAGTGTTATTCACTACAAAGTCATTCAATGACTTTTCCTTCTAGGACATGCTCTTCTTAAGACTTCAATATTTATTCAGGAATATCCTATTCTACCTTAGACTTATCACCTTTGAGGCTCATATTTATTTTTCCTAGCATAATGGATTTTTGAGATGAATGAATGGTTGTTATTAATTCTAAAAATTTGCATATACCATAATCCTAAAAAATGCGAGGATGTTCCTAAGAGTATTTTGTATAATCATCCGCTATTTTTTTGCATTTTGGCACTTGTTTACATGTAGTAAACTCATACGCACATGACGACTTCAATAACAACAATATATGCATACCTTCATGAAGAAGGAATATCCTGGACTGTCCTGAATGACAATATTATATAGCATGGCCATTTATTAAATCCTAGTAGAATATTCTACTGCCATTAAAGTGAAGTGGATCTTAAGCATAACTCCTAATTTTACTCTCAAATAACGAGTACACAACCAAGCTAAATCCCAAAGGTTTTATGGGACTCATTGAATGAGAAATTCTAGAAGATATCCTACATATAATTGCATAATAACATAAATAATGAAACTCAATTTTCAAGCTATATGACCATATGGGATATAATGTTGCTCTATAAACAAATATAATGAGCTTGGGGCTTTGTGATTAAAAGTCATAGAAGACGAGATGATAAATAAGACTTTTTCTTATTTCAGAAGAAATATTTCTTGAAATAGAAAGATTGAGAGCATTGAAGTACTAGAAGTATTCAAATTTATCATCCATAATTACTTGATATAAGAGATTCAATGTCTAGAGAAATTAAACACTCACTAATCACAACATACTAGACTAATGCCTATAGCAATTACACGACATAAGAGGCAACACAAGAACAATGGACTCATCTTCCTCATGTGTTTTAGCGGTTAGTCCATGGCATGCATTACCATGAAGCCAGAACCAATGGATCCAATGAAAACACGACACAAGAAAAGAAGAGGAGGCACCATAGAAACACGACAAAAAAATAAGCTTGCAATTGGCTATTCCACTATCCTCAAGTCATCATCATCAGTTTCAGCATTTTGTAAAGAAGAGTCAAAAGGGAAATTTTCATATTCTTTGCCCATATAATGTTGTGTGACAGCAGCTTGAGAAGGCATTGTGAGAGCGGCCTGAGAAGGTTGTGTGAGAGCAGTTTGAGGAGGTTGTGTGAGCAGCTTGAGAAGGCTGTGGGAGAGTAGCTTGAGAAGGTTGTGGGACATAAACTTGATAAGGTAAAATGGAGGTGGAGTTCATGGTCCCCTCAGCAGTATGTCCTACACCAGAAAGTGAAGTCAACAACTAATGTTTAGGCGAACTGAACACAACTTGCTTGGTTGGTAGGAAAATAAAGATTCGGCAATGGTAACAGACCATCATATAGCCTTCCTATAGCCTCAAACAACGTGAAAGAATTATTCCAAAATTTCTTGGTCTTACAATGAGACTATTCAATGAATACAAGAATGAAAAGTAATTAGCAAATGCGACTAAAGCAAGCACTATGTTTAAGATTTTTTTTTGCGAACACACTATATTTAAGTATTTAACAAGAATTAACATCAGCAAGAGACAAGAAATCTCACAGTAATGATGTTCTTCCAAACAACTTCATCTCCTTCAATCCTACACAGCTTATGATCCGATGATGCACTCCTTTCTTTCTACTTTTAGAATTCTATATTCCCTCATCAGCTCTTTCTCTTTGTCTTGAATTTGAACTTCTGTAAACTTGACATGGGGGGTTCTTCTCATGGGGTGATTTGATGATTCGGTTCCATTCGTGTATGGACTAACTGTTCTGACTCCTATAACAATTGCTGTTGTGATCATGTAGTAGGTCAACCAAAGCCTTTGCAGATCCTGTGTTCCAACTGGCTATTGAACGATCAATTATAGCTGGAACAGAGAAGCACACATAATAAGCTACAGATAATTACATGTGTTTAGTCTACCAACCTACTGATCTTGAGAAGCCATATGTGCATTTAACGGGACAAGAAAAGGTGAAAACATGACATACCTTTTGGCGATGCCTTTTTCTTTTGATCTCTTGAAATCTTTGGAGATGGCTTTCGTTGGACAGCTGCAGCTTGGATAAAATTCAACCTCAGAGACCCTCTTCCAAACATTGTTGCTGCAAATACAAATTAAAAATCTGTATCAAATTTTAAACATGCAAAAATATCATGATGCAAATAGAAGAATCTGACAGAGCTTAAAAGATAGAAAATATAGAAGCAAAAAAAATCATGAGATACCAGTTAATACTCACATTTATTAGGACAAGTTGTGACTATAGTCATTCCACATACTTAGCGCTATCATATCTCTAACTATGTTTCCATCATCTACTTGACTGCTAAGGGACATCACATCATTACTGTAGTAGTTGTCACCTTCAGGGAGATGAACAAAATGTTCTGGATATATGTTGCTTCTTTGGTGATTCAACCAACCCTAATCCCCATTAAGCATCCGTATAACATTGTGGAAGACCACTATTGCCGTTGGTATCTTCACTTGGTTTTCAATAGGGTGATGCGTTCCAACTTCTAATTAAGATAGGGAAGCATTTCTTAAGAACACCAATTGCTCTCTCTATGTGATTCCTCAATATGGCATGCCTATGATTGAACAACTCCTTATAATTTCTTGGTTGTCGCTGTCCATGCCTAAATTCCTAAGAACCCTAGCATCCGTTGCAAATCCCTCCCCACTAGATGATATAAAAGAAAAATACATATGAAAATCACACACCAACATCTTTCCTATTGAAGGAGATGCCTTGCTTGGTCCCCAAAGTACTTAGTTGGGGTGACCAGTTTCACATGACCTTCACATACACACCACATATGCTCTCCTTTACGGTCGGGGTCCAGATGTGAGCTAGTTAGGAAAATGATAAAATTTGTTGTTGGACATGCCATGTGATGGCTCTTTGCTAACGGACACCTATTTTCGAGCGATTTCTAAAAGACACCCTAGTTCTTGACAAATTGATTGGTGGACACCGTGCTTAACAATATAAGATCATATAAGTGCCCTAAAATTATAAATTCTTCTAGACTCTATATGACGAGAACCACATAGTAAAAATATTATTTTGCACTAAAAATGATTATTTTGTCTCTCTTCATAAATAAACAAAGTTAACCATGGTTAATACTTTCATCTATCTGTAGGACACTAAAAATCTTGAAAAAATCATAGAATACGTACATCACCAAATCATAACTATTCTAAAAATATTATCTCAAAATAATAAAGTTTATAATGATATATTTAGCATAACTGAATTATAGATTTATCTCCTGTGAAACTTAAATGATATATAAAACTTTATTATTTTGAGCTGATAGTTTTAGCATAGTCATGATTTGGTGATCTACGCAATTTATGATTTTTTCAAGATTTTTAGTGTCCTATAAATACATGAACAAATTAATCATGGCTAACTTTGTTTATTTATGAAGAAAGGCAAAATAGTCATTTTTAGTGTAAAATAATATTTTACTACGTGGTTCTGATCATGTAGAGTCTAGAAAATTTTATGGTATAATTTTGGAGCATTTATATGATTTTATCTATTTTATAAAAGTATTTTATTAGACATGGTGTCCACCAACCAATTTGTCAACAACTATAGTGTCTTTTAGAAATCGTTTGAAAATAGGTGTCCACCAGCAAAAAGCTATCACTTGGCATGTCCAACAACAAATTTTATCATAAAATATACAACATCTGCATAGGACGAAGGAGGCAGTGTATACAGAGGTAGAGGTAAGGGAGTGTTTGGTTGGGGTGTTAAAGTTTAACAGGTACTGTAGTATTTTCGTCTTATTTGATAATTAGTGTCCAATCATAGAATAATTAGGCTTAAAAGATTACAAATTACTCTCTAGCTGTGTTTTTAGTTTCATAAATACTCTATATTTAGTACTCCATACATGTGTCCAAACATTCGATGTGACGGAAGTTAAACTTTATCAACGCCAACCAAACAGGGCCTAAGACTCTAGCACTTCCAAGAATTGCAATGCTTCCTTGTAGCCGAAGACTAAGTTTATCCCTAAAAGCTTCAATTTCTAGAGCTGTCCTGAGTCAAACTTTTAAAACTTTCACTGAATTTCTAGAAAAAAACTCTAAGATTTATAATACCAAATTAATATTATTAGATTTATCATAGAATATATTTTCTTAAAATACTCATTTTATGTCATAGATAAGATGTTCTTTCTATAAAGTTGGTTAAACTTAAAAAAATTTAACTGATATAAATTCTAGAAGTTGAAGCTTTTAGAGACTGAGGAAGTACATCCTCAACATGTAGGTGGTACTCTGGGTTGATTCAGAGCTGAGGGTAGGGCGGTATTGTATCACCTAGCCAGCTATCCAATGTCAGCCTAGGTGAGGTACTCCGCTAGTGATAGCAATCTTGTGGGCACAGATCTACACAATATACATAGTTTAGATCTATACACGGCCTTGTTTAGATGTCAATAGTTTTTGAAGTTTGACACTGTAACATTTTCGTTTGTATTTGATAATTATTGTCCAACTATAAACTAACTAGACTCAAAAGATTCATCTCGTAAATTACAGTCAAACTGTGTTATTAGTTATTTTCTTATCTATACTTAATGCTTCATGTATATGTCTAAAGATTCGATGTGATGGAGAATTTTATAAACTTTTGGAATTTTAGATACATCTAAATAAGGCCATAGTCGTGCTCCAATTATGGACAATCTTGTGTTTCTGCTTCACTTCGACTAGTGAGAGTCGTGTGGTTTTGGCCCTCGGGTTAGATAGAGTAGAGATTTGTGCCTAGCTATGAGGCCATGACCTCATTGAGGATATTATTTATATTTTATTTTGGCTCGCTTGCTCCCACTAAGGTTGCAAACTACATCTAAATATTCTAGGATCACCAGATCCTTTCTCTTATTTATATTGTATGATGTTGACCATGGCCTGCACATTCTAGTAGTGTGAAGGTAAGCCTGACTATGATCCTATCAAGGACTCGTATGTTAGACAGGACTATGTTTACACTCAAGGATGTCAGTGGATGGGATCTTCACCAAATTTTACTGCAACGTCTAGTTGACATCTTTTGTTTGATTTAGTCTCGGTGGACTTGTACTTGTACCCATAGGCAGCTTGTATTAGGGTCGATGGAATGTAATTTCGATTTTATGTAAACACTTTGTATGCATCTAAAATGGTCTGAACGTGAGGTTGCACAAACCAAATGTGAAATCCACTAACCAGTCCTAATTCTTTCTTTTTCATATTCTACATCTGCTTTACAGACTATATATTATACAATGCTTCTATCCTAATCCTCTCTCCTTGATGCTTGCTTTTCGTACGCATCCTCATGATGTCGCCATTGTTTAGTGTCAAACCTGCTTTATTAGGTCTGGGGCCTGATCATGGTCAGGGCAAATGAGGAGGAATATGTCCCCTCAACTTACATCGCATCAATCAAGCCAAGGATGAAAATGTTTCCTTGCTTCATTACGCAAGTAATCCGCTGCTGCCACATGTTAATTCATACTTGAAGTGGAACTTTCAGATGTTTCACCCAAATCTCATCCTATCTCGCTGAAAACGACAGGCCTGATGATTCATCAAACAACACCACTGTTACATCTCCTGACCTCTGCAGCCCGGTAGGTCCGTAGGTGTACCATGTGTATATGCTAGTGATCAGTCTTTGTCAGGGAGAGATGACAAACCAAGGAGAACAATGATTGATAGATCTTTATATGTCAGTACAGAACTGGTAACAGTCACAAGAACATGTAGAACTAATTTTGATAGCTCGCAAATTGGGTTCATGCATGCATTCAGGGAAGCTAAGGTATTCTACAAGAAGGGTGACATGATCATGTTTGTGTGCAGTGGAGGTCATTCTGCCTGTCCTTGTCAGTGATCACTGCAAGTGCAAACTGAATATTGTAGGCTCATCTTTCACCTTTTCCACGCTCTGAAATATGACGGGAAACTACTTTGCCATCCCTTTGTGTCAACATAAAGCTAAGATGATAAGAGAAATATGATAACAAGATACATAATTTATTGCTTCTCTTTGCTTTGTTCTTTTTTTTTCAGCCGGCGTGATTGATCATGCTAGGAAATTACAGTATAGCTTCCTGCTGCTTCTGTTTCCTTATCTCCTAGACGCCAGTTTCCGATTCCCATCCTTCTTTTTGATGAGAACCGAGGATAGAAGAAGATCAGGTAACTCTGATAGTTCCAAAAAGAGGCGTTCCCCGGGAGGCACCACCAGGCTGTTCAGATAACCGGGATGTCGACATCTTCAGCTCCAGATCAGGCATCTGGAGTTGTGCCTGATGCGGCTTTGCCATCAGGTAGAGGGAAGATGGGTTCTGTGTCTGTGATGCATCACTACTACCACTACCACTACCACTACCAGCACACTGTGATGCGCTGCTCATCATCAGGTTCAGGCATGGTGGCAGCGGCACAGCTCCCTTCGTCGTCCTTGCGTCGACGGCCACCGGCGACAGGCTGGGGAATTGCAGCTCGGATACTGATGCTGTCCTGCGGAGTGCTGCCTTGTTGGCACCTTCAACCTGCAGAGTGTGTTGATAACAGGTAAAGACACGGCCGTGGAACAAAAGGTGAACTGATCGTAGAATTCGTCAGATCAGTTACCGCATCAAAGAGGCTGGACCTCCTCTTCTTTTGAGTGAGGCTGTTCTGCCTCAGGAAGTACTTCTGAGCATGGCTGGCCACCTGCGTCGGTGTCCGTGTCGTGACAAAGTGTCGGGAAATGCCTCGCCAATCGCCCCTCCCAAGCTTGTCTAGGCCGGCAAGGAACATCCGGTGCTCTTCCTCGGTCCATGGAACTCCTGAGACACTTGTTTCGATTATTCAGAAGTTACAAAAGAATACAAGGACGTCCTGAAATGTGAAACAGCTCTGAGGCATGCTGATCATTCAGGACATAACTATTCGTTAGTTGCTACAAACTGGCTGCGAAAATATTTCGTCGTTAATCACTTGACAATTTCTCAATTCGACCAAGAGTTTATCGTTCTGCAGAAAACGTACAGTCCAAACATGCATAAATTGTGGTATTCAGAAACTATGACAAGTAACTGAAATTCACAGCTTCGGAACAACATTCAGGGTCAAACTAAATTCAATCGAACTGTGGAGATAAAGAAACTCTGAAACAGAGCTACAAAATAACAAAATTAACTGAAGTAAGCACATTAGTTTGTTCACAACCTCACCTTTCTTCCTGTCCTGAACCCTGACCACGAGGCCATCCGACACGTACCCTCCGGTGATCCTCTGGGAGCTCTCCTCTATCGAGGCAAGCGAAGACGAAGACGATGACACAGAAGGCGACAAGCTTGACGAAGCAGCAGCAGCTCCATAGCAGGCAATAGGTGACAGGCACTCCATGCTGAGGCACTTCTTGAGAGGAGAGGAGCCTACCTGCAGCTGCACCCCAAACAGCCTCAAGCTACCACAGCTAGTAGTAGTACTAGTGCTGTTGATGCTAATGCTGGTCACTTGGCATCTGTGACCACTGCAAGTTCTGGAGTTGTGGCCATTGTTTCCACAACTTGAGCACTTCCTAGCCATGCTCAATTGTGATGGCTGGAACAAGGGGCACAAGAAGTTGCGGTGTAGTAGTTGGAGTCAGCCAAGAAAGAGAGAACTTCTGTCCAACTAGACAAGATGGAGTAAGATGGTGTAGCTAGAGGTTTAATAGAGGGTGCAGAATGTATTGGGAAATTACTAAACAGTCCTGTATCATAGAAGGGGACAAGTATGACAATCCTGTTTTTTATGGTTGTGGTATTCAGAATCCGCAGGTATCTGTCGAGTCTCTGCCACTACTATACTTGCCGTCACTTTCAGTACACAGCTTATAAGTTCGCAAAATTTTTCAAGATTCCCCGTCACATCGAATCTTGCGGCACATGCATGGAGCATTAAATATACAT
>Ga0182004_10003585_pt1 | contig 12367 bp, 8 predicted proteins | sample Sormic07211540_1_FD_120479 | JGI IMG/M metagenome (GOLD analysis project Ga0182004, IMG submission 120479) | Endophyte microbial communities from Sorghum bicolor roots, Mead, Nebraska, USA - 072115-40_1 MetaG | ecosystem: Host-associated > Plants > Roots > Unclassified | place: USA: Nebraska... | reverse complement strand
GTTGAATCTAATGGTATGGTGTTCTAGATATGATTGTGTGAACCTGCTGTTAAGGAACTCAAGTCACCAAGTGCTTCTTGAACCGGCGATAGGTCGAGTGTTCGGATGGTGTTATTGTTGATAATGATCTCAAAACGCCCTTCGGTAGGTGGTGGCGGAGGTTGGACCTGTGGGGTCTCTGCAGAAAACACAACCCAAATGGTTACTTACAAGTGCAAATGCCAAGGCTCAAAACTACTATGGTTCCATGATTTGGACAAATGGAGACACTCAAATGAAACCTAGAAATAGTGACCAGGCATGGCTGAAAATGCATAACCACTTGGCTACAAGTACAAATGAAACATAGGGTTAGGGACCCATTGGAAATTGCCTAAATCCATTGCATATTGCCTAAATCCATGAAAACACAGTTCAAAGGTTGTACCTCAGGGGAAATTATCGTCATCCGTTGCAAATTGCCTAAATCCTGTCTTTGCCGCAAGTGAGCCCTATGTGTCAGTGTCACACCGATGGCAAATAGGTAGGGGATTACAAAAGTTTCAAAGCTCAATATCTGATTGCCTATCTTTGTAGTGTATGATACTGGTGCTCATAGCATCAGTGGATAAATTCTTGGAGAAAATCTTTTGACACCAAATCCGTGGTGCAAATTGCTGTCATCCTTTATCCTTTGAGTTCTTGAGTCTAGCACTAGCACTACCGCACGTGTCAGGCTTGACGCTGTGGTGCTATGGCTGGCTACATTCCACAAACACAATGCTAAAGATTATCACTAGCAAGCAAGTGAGACCTATCACCTAGACCTACAAGTAAATTGAAATTCCTGCCATAGTCGAAACATAAAACAATTGGTTTCAGAGCAAAATGGTGGACGTCCTGCTGCAACATTGTTTACTAATAATAGCCTATAGAACAATGGACCAAGTCTACTTCTATCTATAGATGACAACGGGCATATTACCCGCGGGTGGGAGACATATAGACCCGCACTCAAAATATAGTTTATGTAGTAACCTATCGCTCGTAGGTATTACACAGGTATACACAAAAATATATTGCCTTACTACATAAATTAATGTATTACAATTCATTTGATAGTAAATTACTACACAGAGATTGCCAAAGTCCAAGGTGATCTTAATCCTGTGGAAGAAAATTAAAAGGCTGACAAAGCCATTTTTAGTAATGCTCCAGCAGTCTGACGCAAGTGAAGAATCAGAAGTTGAGATAATCCTACTAGCTGCTTGCTTAAAAGACATGTAATCAAGGAACCACTTGACAAGCTTAGTCCATCATTAAGTATTATTGAAAATGCATCAGAGATCAGACCAAACTCTAGTGAATGGAGTGAGACTTATGTTGCTTTCATATTTATGAGGATCATAGTTGTATGTTTGGAGCAACTGCTCAGTTCTGCTAAGCTGATGCCTGATCCTATTACTCTTATGACAAGTTTGCACAATGTTTTAGTATCTCTCATGCTAGAAAGACCAATAGTTTTGTGCTTGACCAGTGATCATGCACTGAAACGGGTGAATCAGGAGGATGCATCATCTAATTCTGTTCTCAGTTCACATCAGACCATTGATTAGTCGAAATTGTTTTACCTGACGACATCACTTTGTTCGGTACTAGTACATTCAGAGAGGATCAGTTGGCCGTTGATTGATTAGTGGGAGTGGAAAAGGAAAAAAAAAGAAAATCACCGTCTTGGCCCATGGAGAGGGAGAGGTCGTAGTTCCCGGAGGGGTTGAACGCGACGCGTGCGGCGAACCCAGACGCCCGCTCTGCCCTCGCCGGCGCCGCTCGGAGCTGGACGGGCAGCTTCCCCGTGGCGGAGCAGCGGGAGGCCGGATGCAGCGGCGGCGGCGGGCTGCTGCTGATTTGCCGCATCGGGGCAAGGCGGTGCGGCACAACGGGAAGGTGGTGGGCTGCGGCTGCTGCTGCCATCGTCGGTGGGCGCGCGGCCGCCGGCGAGGCGAGTTGCTGCGGCGACGCAGCGGTCGAGAACTGCGGGGTCGCGCGGTTCACGCTTGTCCTATCCGTTTCTCTCTTCTTCTTTTTTATCCTGTTGGTTTTAGCAGAGCAGCGGCCGGTTCTGTGAGGCGAGATGGGCCATGATTGTTGGAGTTGGAGGTATTCCTTCCTCAGATGGCCCAGAAAGTAATAGTTGGGCGGAACGTTACGGACTTACGGCCTAGAAACCAACTCAACCCGTTGGCGCGTCCAGCCCAACAACAAACCCCAAATCCCGGCTTATACAATGGGTTTTATAATAACTTCTCTAATTAGCAGCAGCTTATATGTCATGTTTGTTCTAATAATTTACTCTCAAATTACAGTTTGTCTTGTTTTGTATCGCTACCCTCATTTTTAATGAATACTCCCAATTGGCAGCAAGTCATGTTTCCTACCTTTTTTATTTATTGTATAATAATTTGCCCCCCTTAATTGGCAGCTTATGTATTGTTTATTTTAATAGTTTGGTCCTCCAAGTTGCATCTTGTTTTTTTGTTCCGTTACTCTTTTTAGGGATTAAGTACCTTTTATGTAAATGCTATATAACAAATTTATTATATTCGATACTATGTAAAAACTTTAGTATTCTTTAGAGTAGCAAGTTTAGTATTATATCGAAGCAACTCTTTTTATAAATCTCCCAACACATTTTTATGCATAAATTGCTACTAAAATAAAATTCTTTGAAACATACGCAGGTGGGGTATAGTTTTCTTTGTTTCGTCACCTAGAGAATACCTATGCAATGGAATTGAAAACGGATATACCTTCAAAAGTTATAGCTTTTTTAAGAAATATATTTTTTTTGGAAAATGTGTGCAAGGGAGTGCTGGAGCATCATCGTAATCACTCTTGCCCAAACGCTGGGGCGTGTCCGGACTCCGGAGGCAGGTAGGGTCGTGCTCTTGACGTTTGCGTGACCTGTCGTAGCTTATCGCAGTCCAACGTAAAAATCATCCATCAATATGTGTGTTTATAGTTAGCCCGCGATAGTTGAGCGAGTCCATACGGAGATTATCAATGTGGAGTGAGCGTAAATTTCACCACTGCCTCCATCAGAAAAGATAAAAAGGATTGCACATGCCTTGAGTTATTATAATAACTAAATTATCTACATCTACCTTATAATCCTAAACATCACTAAATTATCTCCGTATACATAGTATCTACATCAGTAGCCCACTGGCATCAATCTGTATGTCAGTGTGCCACATCTTCTACTAACTTGCATTTATTTCAACTATACATAACATTACTCCAAAAGAGCCGCTATAAGTCATTATAGCAACCGAAGATTGATCGCTATAACCCTTCACCTACCGATGCCAATGTTTTTAGCCATGCAATCTCGACCAATTATTACAGGGAGAATAAATAGAGTTAGTCAACTCATACAAGGTGAGTAAAAGAAAAGCACACGCCATTAGAGGATATATGTTCGAAATTTGTCTGTCTCGTCTCTCTATGATCGTGCAAGTTATAGGAGAGTATCCAAATATGGCGGGCAGCCTGATCCTAGGACAAATTAGAATGACTGACACTATTATTGGATAGAATATGCAAACCTCTCATGCCTATACGAGCTAGAGTACATAATTCAAATTCAAGATGAATGTACGATGCTATCGTTGAATAAATCTTCAAGCAGCAAATCTACCATGCTGTCGCATAATAAGCTGTACATCCAATTGCAACAAACGAGTATGTCTTCAAGTAAACAATAAATGGAGACAGTGGATTCATTTGGATGTCAAACTGTCAGATTATGGTGTATGGCCTGTTTGGCAGAGCTCTAACTCACAGCTCTATGCAGAATCTGTGCCTGTTTAATAAAATAAAATATCTTAAACTTATAATTTTAATCTAAAAGAAGAACAAGGTGACTAAACAAAAGACCCTCGATCAGTCCACAGCTCCAGCTCTACAGATTTCTAGAGCCAGAGATGACTAGCTCTAGCTCTACAAATTTGTAGAGCTGTACAACGCATACCAGTACAGTATAACTGAAGTTTCCTGGTCAAAAAAGAACAATAGTGTCCTTCCGTTAAATATATGTAGTGAAAATTAAGAAATTAACATCTATTGGGACTTCCTCACACTATAACCATGTTGAGTTGGACTGACTTGAATATAACCCACCTAATGCCATCCATCTCAATCTCCCTATCCCATACCACATGAGTATCCAAACACCACCTAAGATTGAACATGCATTCTTGTATACAGAGGTTTCAATTGTGAAAATATATTTAATACAAAATGAAATGGATATCAGCAGTGGTTCAGAAGAAAGTAAACTGAGCAAATCAAATCTTTTAAAATGCTCAAGCACAGGTGTTATACTTACATGTTAATCGAGATTGCAGATATTTGAGGTGTGAGTGACACATGACAATTCCTATTGAGTGTCTCCTCTTCAAATGAAGTTGAACATGACAAGCAATGTTCTTTAAATTTATATAGTGTTTAAACTTAACATGATATGCTCCCAATCCAGACCCTCAATCAGTACATCATACTTGTGGTCCATATGTGACTGCAAGCAATCAAGAACATCCAGGACATTGTTTACCTGGCTCTTTGATCTGTTTTCTGCTGTGAAAGTGTAAACTTTATTGCCAACTTCTATCCAACTGCACCCGATGTTTGTTTTCAGTCCTCTCTCCTTCATCACCTTCCTCACTCTTGCCACATCATCCCAGCAGCCAATGCTCCCATACAAATTCGCTAGCTGGACATGAGTTGCAGCACAACTTGGCTCCAGCTTTAGACGGTGCTCTGCAGCTTGTATTCCGATCGAAATGCTCCCATGCACCCTACAGGAAGCTAGCAGGGAGCCCCATATGACACCATTTGGAGGCATGGGCATTGTCTGGATCAGATCCCATGCTTCATCAAGCAGCCCTGCACGGCCAAAAAGATCGACCATACATGAGTAGTGATCTATCTCTGGTATTACTCCATGTTCAATCATTGCCCTAAAGCAGCGTCGGCCCTCCGCCACAAGGCATGCATGCCGGCATGATGAGAGCACGCCTAGGAAGGAGATTGCATCCGGTATTATATGCCCTTCCATTTCTTTAAGCAAGCCTAGGCAATGCTCAGCAAGGCCATGTTGTGAATATCCAAAGATCAAGGAGTTCCAAGAGACCAGGTCTTTGCATGTAATGCTCTCAAATACAGCTCGTGCTTCACCAATACTCCCACACTTTGCATACATTGATATCAATGCATTGGACACATGCACATAGGAATCAAAACCCATTCTCATTTGTAGGGCTTGCACGCTTTTACCAAGTACAAGAAATGCATGATTAGTGCAGACACTGAAGATAGTTGCAAATGTAATGTCATTTGGCTTGCACACAGATCGCCTCATCAGTGCAAACAAATGGAGACATGGTTCGACCTGATTATCCTGGGCATAGCCAGAAATTAATGCTGTCCATGTCACAGTATTTTTTGCTGTCATATTTTGAAAAACCCGATGAGCAATTTCCAATTGGCCGCATCTTGAATAAAAACTGATTAGTGAGCTGCCAATGGGGATAGATGAGACATATCCTACTTTCACTAGTAGAGCATGGAACTGTACACCTGCAGTAAGAGTTTTCCCATCAGCACAGTAACTCAGTGCAGATGCCAAAATAGATGCATCTGAACTGATTTGTCCCCTCCTATGCAACTCCACAATTTGCATAAACATGTCCTCCTTTGTGAGTTTAGTTATGGAGGGGCAAACTGAGGTATTATTTGAGAAAATGTTACTGCGTTCAGGCTGTGCTTGGTTTGAGCTTGAGTTAGCAAAGCTCTCTTTACCCTTACGCATAGCATGCAGTCTTGATTGTACTCCCAAGATGTCACCCATACAACCATTGATAAGGCGGTGATGCGACGGAACTTCCTCTTGGTCATGATGATGCTTGGATGGTACAAGGTCCAAAACTCTCAATGCATTTTGAAGGTTGGCATGCCTTTGCTTTCTTGATTTCTCAAGTGTTGGGGATGTGCTAAAATTTGCCACAACTAGATGAAGAGTTGCAGCCACTGCTGGCATAACAGCATGGCATTTGAGATGACAGTGGCAGAAGAGATGTGTGTGCATGTCAGCAGTGGACCATCAAGAAAAATTCCCATGGGTGTGCACATTCCACAGGCGCAAACAAGTTTGATTTTATAGTATAACTGCATCATAAATTCAGTATAGTTAAGTCAAATTGTCAAAGATAAGGCTAATTGTGCTAGGCTATAATTGTTTAAGCAAAAGTATCAAACAGTCTTCCATGGCTAGAAAATTACAAGTATTCTACGAAAAATTAGAGCATCGCACAATATTGTTTCATGTAATTTCAAAATGCTTCACAATACTAGGTCTCTACTAAAATCACAGAATAGTTAATTGCAAAAGACGGTGGAAGAAATAGATCTGTTTTTTTTTTCTGAACACACTAGCAAGTTCCTTTAGGATACCAGAGACTTCTACGTGGCATTCATACGCTGAATCACAAATTCATACTTCCCAATTTCCCATCACCGATTACTCACCAGAGATGCAGCGTAGCAGTAGCACTTAGCATTAGCATAGCAGCAGGGGAAGAGGCAGAGCACTAGAGCAGCAGCGGCCAGCAGGCACTGCGGCACTGGTCATTGGGCAGGGGCGCTGACAGCCCGACCACGCTGCAGCTGCGCAGCCACCCTGGAGGATGGGGGCGTGCGGTGCGACCACCCAGCGGAGTAGAGCTCCCACGGCACCGCAGCGCGACGTCAGCGCTCAGATGGCGCTGAAATCAGGAAAGACGGGGCGGCATCGTCTCGTCTGGCATCATTGGCCTGTCTGGGACAACCTCTCGTTGAATCAAAGCAGCTAGTGGGGAAAAGCGCGATAGGGGCGGAGGGAGGCGGCGGCGGAGGACCGTGGGGGAGGAGATCGGCGACGGCAGAGGACGACCCCACGGTGGCGCGTGGTGGAGGGGCGGCCGGGCGGGGCGGCGCGGAGGCGGAGCAAGAGCGATTAAGGCCGGAGCATGGGTCAAACTTCGAAGCCCATAAGCCATAAGCATCCTTTGCTGGGCCAAAAGCCCAGCTCTCCAAACAAATGCACTGCTGTATGATGAAAGGACAAAGGAAAAGGAGGATATAGCCGCCTACGGCAACCTCGATAAACCCAGTCCTGTAGACCGCGAAGACACAGCCCCACCAGTCAGGTATTCACGCGCGACGAGGCTCCCGTCCCCCACCGCAACCCGTGCACCGGGTCCACGCTGCCCCCCTTCACCGGGGCGGCGAAAGATCTCAGCCGCGACGGTCTCGAGCGCCGGCGAGCGATCGTCCACCCGGGCCTATAAACTGGCCACGGCTCCTCTCCTCTCGCGTCGCAGAGCCCCAGCCTCGGGATGACGTGGCGTACCGCGACACCACCATACCTCACTCAGCCCCACAGGTCTCCGACCAACCCCTTCTAGAAGCTTCCAAACCCTAGCGCAGGAGGAAGAGCAGCGTGGAGGAGCTCCAGGGATGGCGAAGGCGAGGAAGCAGAAGGGTGACGGTGGCGGTGCGGGCGCAGGCGCCACCGTGCTCCACCAGAAGCTCTGCCTCTCCATCGACATGGAGAACCAGCTGATCTACGGGTGAGCCGCGCCGCAGCTTTAAACGTGCCGAAATAGCTTGCGATCCTCTCCCCTGGTGCGCGCGCCATGACCTTTTGTGCGGGTTTAGCAGTTCTTCTGTGCTGTTTAGCGGGTGATGGGTCGAGGCGCGAGGATTAGGGTTTGGAGCTCGAGGTGGAGCAGGGAGTTTATGCTGCGAGCGTTTGCGTTTTGTTTGTTGGAGTTCAAATGCTTTGTCTGATTTTTGTAGGACACATGACTCAATTTGTTTGCTGTTAATCATTTATCGGATTTGATAGTGCAATGTCATTGCTGGTTACTGACTGAAGTTGATGCTACTGCCTGAGTAGTGAGCTGTACAATGTGATTACTTAATAATGTCTGGTGAAACTTTGCTCGTCTACTTGTGCTTGGCTACTCATTTTGGGCTGTATCGTAATGTCAAATTCTATCAATTGCATTAGTAACTGTTCGTACTTGTGCAACAATTAATTGCCTGCGAGGTCTGAATTTCTGTGAAAGTTCGTTGTAAGCTGATTTAAGGGGTGTTTAGTTCCCCGTAAAATGCAAAATGCCAACTACTTTGGAACGATGGAATGCAAAATGCCAAAATTTTCAGGGTTATGTTTAGTTCCATACAAAATGCAGAATTTATTGCCCTCATGAGGGCCTCTTGAGGCTCTTTTGGGCTTTTTTTTTAGCCTCTTGAGGCCAAAATCCAAAATGGAGAATAGCCACCTTTTTGCCAAAAATTTTGCATGGTGTTTAGTTCCATTATGCAAAATAATGGACCAAAACCCATTTTTTTTGGGAATAAAGGGGAACTAAACACCCCCTTAACCATGCACATTATGATGCTTTGTGTTATGATGGTTCTGCCTTAGTAACTGATCTGCCCTATGTTTACTGGATTCCTGTAATAGAGGGCGCAAATTACTGGGATGCTGTGCTGAAAGAGCCAATTTGTCATTGTGTAAACCATAAACTGTCTCTGTTGTCATCTTGCTAAACAAGGATCTGCATTTTTTGTAAATCAAACCTTAAGTTATTTTTTGAAACCTGACTGGGATGCATTTGACTATTTGCTGCCGTGCTACATTTTATAGACACTGTAGTATGCTATATCCCTGTGAATTCAGGCCTTTTTGTAAATGCTAGATTTTTTTTTTGAAGTAGTAGTGCTTTGTTTTCACTGTGTTAACAGAAGGTATCTTTTCCTCACACACACCAAAAAAAAAACAGAAGGTATCTTTAACTTTCTCCATTTGAAATTAGTTCATTTGATTTGAGTAATCTAAGCACAGGGATTGCATTGTCTGTAAACTAATGTATATTTTTTTGAAAATATATACATGTTTGTATTTGTTATTTGTCACTTGTCAGAAAAGTGAGTATAATTCCCTGTAGTTCTTGTTAAGAAAATATTAGTGAATTTAGTAAAGGAGCTGGTGGAAATTGCAACCTTAGCCTTTGATAACTTCAAGTGTTGGCCTATGTGTATCATAGTAGCTTGACATTGTTAGCAAGTCATTATAGTTGTGATTATTCTCCCAGGCAAGTTGCAGGTTAAGTTATTCTGCTAGATTCAACATTTGAATGCACTTTCCACTTTTCCATAGGATTATGCTCTTTAGTTAATGGGGCAAAAGATGCCAACTACACAATTTGGATTGGAAGTAACCTGTTCTTTTGGTGAATTGCATTTAAGCTATGTACAAAGTAACAACATATGAGAACATATACATGCCTTCTGCATTTCGTTCGATGATGTGCTTACTTTTTATTGTGTTACTCATTGATGTCTGGTTTTTTAACAATACAAGGGTATAGGATCACTCAAATAGTTATTAGAGACCAGTCTGGGTGAACTTTTCTCTGTGCTGACAATATGACTATGGGAGGCTGACAACTTGTTTCTGGTCCATTCATTAAGGTACACTGAGATAAAAGTTCTTCTAGCTGAAAACGACACATTTGCTCTACATGCTGACAATATGACAATCAGGAGCATTCTGGTGGATGGTGAAACTGTTGAGTTTGACTATTCCCCTCATTGGAAAAATGAAAGTGATCAACCTAATTGGTCTTCAATATCATGTTTGAAGACTGCTGCTGATGCTGCATGTTCAACGTATACTTCGTCTCTAAATCGAGAAGCTACACCAAATCTTATTGTGTCATCTGAGAGATCAGTTAAGTCAATGACTGAGCAGCAGTTAGATGAAAACAGTGAAAAGCATGAAGAAAACAGTGGAAGGCTTGAAGAACATGGTGCAAAGCCTGTTCAAACTTCCTATGATCAAATTCTTAATGGCTGCAATGGTTCTGCAGTTGAAGAGGGAATAGAAAATTCTGCGGTGGAAGAAGGAAAAGAAAAAGAAAAAGAAAAGGAAAAGGAAAAGGAAGAGGAAAATGGAAATGAGAAGAGCAAGGAAAATGGAAATGAGTCTGAAAATGAAAAGGTAGAATGAATGCTTACACTAATAATACACATTATTTATCAGCTATTTATGTATTAGTAGACATGCACAGACATGATATTTTTGTTAACATATTATAGGTGAAGAACATAAAACTGTTTCACATAGATTATATTTTGGAGAAGGCTGAAACTGGCATTCACTTCGTTGGCAATGTCATGCATAGTAGCAGTCAGATAAGGCGCGCACACTGTTGGTTTCCGTGTGTTGATAGTTCCACACAACGCTGTCCGTAAGTTAAATATATTCTTTCCTGCTTTTGTAAATCCTGGTATAATATTTGCCTTTTCACGTTAATAATTCTCTTTATACCATGTTATGCCCAGATTTGACCTAGAATTTACAGTTAGCACAGATTTCATCGCTGTCAGCAATGGTGACTTGCTTTACCAGGTATGCGTTCAATCTTGATCAAGAGGTCTAGAGAGACAATATTAAATTCCTTGTTTTGGAAGAACTGACTTTTGTGAAGTAACAAGGGGGCTCTTTTAGCTTTAGTGCAATTGGTATTACCGTTCGTGTGTGTAAATGTTAGATGATGTTCTCTTTTTGTACTGTTTCCTGATCTTGGAAGGTCTTTCTCTTTCACATTCTGCTCTTGCTACATCATGCAGGTCTTAAGTAAGGAAGATCCTTCAAAAAAAACTTATGTGTATAAATTGAACACTCCAGTTAGTGCACAGTGGATATCCTTGGTTGTTGGTCCGCTTGAAGTTCTCCCTGACCAAAATGACATAAATGTCTCACACATCTGTTTATCCCCTGCTTTGGCAAAGCTTCAGAACACTATTGCATGTTTCCATGATGCATACAGGTGCTGATCAATCATTTTCTTGTGAAAAGTGCTTAGTTTGTGTTGGTTTTATTAGTATCTGAATAAGCTTCTTTTTTTGATTGATTTCTGAAATTTGCGTTTTGTTTGCAGGTGTTATGAAGACTATCTTGCTGCACCGTTTCCCTTAGGTTTATACAAGCAGATTTTTCTTCCATCTGAAATGACTGTATTACCAGCAAGCTTAGGAGCCTCCACATGCATCTTCAGTTCTGATATCTTGCATGATGAGAAGGTTATAGATCAGGTGCGTGTGTTTCTCTTACTTTACTCCCCCATCCCCTTTGAGGTTGACCAAAAAATTTGACACCATACTTTTTCACGAGATGCGAATGTGTGGCTGCTATAGCATGTGCTTATTGCTTTATCAATTCTGGTAATTCTCTATTTAGCTATTTTTCTTATTAGCTGTTGTTTTTGAGCTCCCCTTGCCCACTGGGAGCATTTAGCATCAGTAATTCTGTTCTGGTATTTTTGTTTTAACCAAGTTAGATTCTCCTGTAGATGCCTGTATGACAGTACATGCTTGTTAACTTGATCAATTAATTTGGTACCTCCAGCAGATACTGTAAATATGTTTGGAATATGTCAAATACTTCTGCATGTTTGTGTGCCTATATTTTCTATTTTTTGTTGTCATGCTTTGGATAGGAGTGCATGAAAATCTGCAATCCATGTGCCTGAATCATGATCTGCTATTACTTTTACTTTTTCTTACTAGGCATTAACCTTGATTCTTTGTATCCCTTTAACTAGTGGCTTGGTAACGCTTTCTACTAGGCATTAACCTTGCTTCTTTGTATTCCCTTAATCAGTGGCTCTTGGTAATGCTTTGGTACCTGTATTCCATTATAGTCAGGAATTATGTTTTTCTTCATAACTTGCACTGACTAACTTGTAAAATAGTTCAGATAATTGGCACAAGAATCAAACTGGCTTATGCCCTTGCAAAGCAATGGTTTGGAATATACACAAGTGCAGAGGAGCCCAATGACGGTAATTATTCTCTAGCTGTTCATTCATGTAGCTATTACTTGTTATTTCATAGGTAAAACACTGTTGCCAAACAATTTCCTGAATGAACAGAATGGCTGTTGGATGGTTTGGCTGGTTTTCTTACTGAGTTATTTATCAAGCGTTACCTTGGGAATAACGAGGCGCGTTATAGGCGTTTCAAGGTTCGTCTTTTGCCAAAAGCATGTGTTATTCTGATTCCTGTTATCGCCTGAATGATCAATTATACGAATATTTTGAATAGCACACCTATAGAATAACTTAGGGCCATTTGGATTTACCATAACGATTTGGCATGAGATTCAATGGGATCATTTGGGTTTGTTTATCATTTTAGTTCTTTTCACGCAGGAGAGCTGTGTGTCTTTGTCCTATAGAGAGAATGGGGGAAGAGCCCTGTACAAAGCAACCTC
>Ga0182004_10003584_pt1 | contig 12369 bp, 7 predicted proteins | sample Sormic07211540_1_FD_120479 | JGI IMG/M metagenome (GOLD analysis project Ga0182004, IMG submission 120479) | Endophyte microbial communities from Sorghum bicolor roots, Mead, Nebraska, USA - 072115-40_1 MetaG | ecosystem: Host-associated > Plants > Roots > Unclassified | place: USA: Nebraska... | reverse complement strand
AGTATGTTCCCTTAGCATCAACCACAAAGAAAGTATAGGCAAGCTCCTACTACCAACTGTTAGTTCAACACACATAGCACCTTTGGTTACTGATATATTACCACTAAAATATGTCAATCTTATATCAGTTGGACATAAATCTTCTGCCTTTTTATCAAGTTTTCTGAATGTCGAGTATGGCATCAGATTGACAGCTGCACCTCCATCAACTAACATTTTAGTTAATGGTTTTCCATCGATGAACCATTTAAGATATAATGCCTTCAAATGTAAATGCTTCTCAAGCTTCTCAGTGGTTGCATTTTCTGCTTGACAAACCCATTGAGCCATAGCTTCCTCTTCATCTAATTCTTCTTCATTATCATTAGCTCTAAACTCAGCAGACAACATAAAAATAGCAAAAACTTAGGTGGTGCCTTACCTTTACCCTTATCAACTGTTTGCTTAACTTGCTAGAATTTATGTTTCTTCTGATGTAGTTCATCATTCCTCAAATGTTGAACTCTCCTTTTCTAACTTCTTGTAAGCCCACTTGGACACCATTGATTTTTCTGCTAGATATACTCCTTATCATTTATTTCCTGATCATCTATTTCATCTTTCAATCGATCACGAGTATCTTCTATTTTTATATGCCGACCTACTCCTTCGAAATTTAGTCGCTCATGTATGGGTCGGCGGTTGACTCTTGCCTGATGATATTCTCAATACTGATCACTGCATTCAGGACAGTTTTTGAGAGTTAGCAATTTCAAGCCTTCATTCCAGCAATGTCAGAAGAAAGGACAATTCCAATGATATTCATCTTCTTCCTGAATCCCCCTTCTATTATTCATCTCTTAATATTTCAAATAATCCCTGTCTCAACGTATCTGGTCTTTTTTCTTTTTGCCTTTGCCATTTATTTAATAGAATCTTGACAATAGGACACCTATGTGCTTCACGGTCTTTAGAAGTTTTAGGACAATGATATCGACTATTTTGTCGATCTCGCTTCCTCTTAATCTCCTGATATTCGGCAGATGATATTTGCCTTTCAGAATCCACTACCTTATTTTCTTTGGCTCTATCAGAAGTAAGCACCCTAAACGTTCATCTTGGGAAGGAAGATGCAACCATATTTGTTGGAAAATGATGACCTTCTATACCCATACCACCTTTAGTCTTCTCCAGCCTAATTCTTCCTTTGTTGATGGCTTGCTGGATAATATCCCTGATGACCTTGCAATCATTGGTATTATAGGTAGTGGAATTCTGATATTTGTAGTACCTTTTCTTCTTGAGTTCTTCAGCTGAAGGTATCCTATGATTTTATGTCAGCTTAATCTGCCCCTTCTCTAATAGATAATCGAAAATTTTGTCGGCTTTAGTGATGTCAAAGTTGAATTTCTTTCCTTCCTTTCATGTGGATTTATTTTTGGCCCATGGAATATATTTAGAATATCTCCAAACCCAATCCACAACAGCTATTTCAACCTCTTCATCACTGTCATCAACTATTTCTTCGAAAAGACCTAAATCAGAATCATAGCCGACATTGCCTACCTTCTGAGGCTTATTGAAACATGCATATCTAAATTGTGCCTCAATGCTAGATAATTTTTTGGCCAAAGCAGCTAAATTAGGACAATCAAACCTAATCTTTTCTTTGACAACTGGTATTAGCCCTCGAATTCCAATGCTAACCAACTCAGCCTCTGAAAGTGTTAAAGTATAGCATTGATTCCTAACTTCTTTGAATCTTTAAAGGTAATGGAGTCCAGACTCATTATGTCTTTGTTTTACATCGACTAAATCTGCGATCCCTTTTCCATGACTCCTGAATCAAAGTATTGATAGAATTTGGTTTCTAGATCCTCCCATCCAACAATGGAGTCAGGTGGTAGAGATGCAAACCATGAAAATGTTGGTCCTGATAAAGAAAGAGGGAAGAATCACACTTTAAATGCATACTCATCTGCGATCTCCCCAAGCTAAGCCAAATACTGACTAATATGCTCTATAGTCAATGTTGAACCTATTCCAGTAAACTTGACAAAATCAGGTAGTCTATATCTTGGTGGTAGCACCACTTGATCATACCATGCTGGATATGGTTTCCTATATGAAACTGTTGTATTTTTAAGTTTCAGACCGAATTAGCATTGAACCATATCAGTCATCTGATTCATCAGCTGATCTACTTCAAATTGTGTTCCTTGTTGGTTCATGTTGTTTGGTTATGGTACCAGTATTCTGCCCTCTTGGAGGATTAAGCTGATATCCAAGATTCTCATAAGCATTTATAGTATAATGCTCACAAACACAATGGTAGCCATGGGGTATTTCTCCAGTTGCTACTCTTCTTTGATATGGTGGAGCATTGAAATCCCTAACAAACCTTATGTTCCGAGGAGCAATTTTTACAACCGAATGACCAATGTTATAGTCTATTGTCGGCTGTTGCACTGACTGTTGGGCAGTGTTACCTCTATTTCCAGTAGGGATGGAGTATGTTGGACCTCAATTCTATATATCTAGACTAAAAGCTTCTTTAATGGCATTAGTGATACCATTTAGGAACATTTCATTGTGATTAGCCAAGGTTGATGTCATGGCTTTGCTGATAGTCTCGTACATAGCAGCATTATGCGGAATCTGAATACTGGGGTCATGCTCTCATTGGAAACAAAGTCTTCTTAATTACCTTCTTATCTCTATTCTTGCTGAAAGAAAGCAAACATTTCTCTTGATACTGGTTGACAGCAGTAGCAACCAATTCCTTCAGCTGATCAGAAAGCTCATCTAGAGTAACATTCAGTACGTTCTCATTATCCATGTTGTTAATCATTGTCCCACTAAGCGTGCCAAAAGAAGTGTTGGTACAAAAATTTGTTTCTTGCACAACACACTTGATGGCTCTCGATCGGAGGGTGTGTAGAAGTTAGAGTTCTGGACCTCCTGAGCCTCAACGCATGAGCTTAGCTTGGTGACTTAAATTCGAAGTGTGCTAGTCAATTTGACCTAAAATTGACAAGAAATCAAGACAAATGTCAAATTATGGAATCTACTGGTTGCTGCTAGACAGTTTCAGAATATATGGCCCAAAGTAGCTGTTGACCAAAGGAAATTGACTATAAAGTAAACTCCTAATGATAATGTAGTGATAATGTTTATGACATTTATTATTCAATTGTCAAATTACTTTCAAATATTATTCAACAATTGAATTGCGAAGAAAAAAATGACTGAATCGACTATTTAGTCGATACATCATATGTGTATAGGATATAGTTTACGCAAGTTTGTTATCTTATTCATTAGATAAACAATAACTTATTAAAATTAGTCTAAAGACCTATGGTCTTAATAAATTACTTTTATAAATGTATTAAATTTATATTCACCTGATCTAGAGGCCAGCGGGCTTCAATAAACTCAACACAAATTACTAGTCTATTTAATGTCATAATCGAATTTACACACATGCGCTATTCGTTGAAGCTTAACTAGATCGACTATTTTGCCGACATGGGGTCCATGAAGCACGAACAAGATCTTCGCCATAAGTAAATTTGGTTTTATTACCAAACTAATCATGATTAAATAAATATCTCGAACGTACAATATGTAACAATCAAGATCAACAGATTAGTGATTTCAAATTTTCTTAGTGATTGTTGTTTATTATAATTTGCTATAAGTATTCGTATTTAAATCTTAAACTAATGTGTCGAATCTTGATTGAGCAGAATATTGTTATAATAAATAAAATATTAAACTTTAAACAATATTTGTAACTTAATGAATCTTTTAAATTGTCAATTTAATATAGCCGATAACTAACTTAAATCGATCTTTGTAAGAGATTAGAACAATGTAGCCTTACAAATAAGATCTAAGTCGATAACTAGTTCAAATTAAGCTTAACACGAGTTCAAATGATACAAACATGATAAACTAAATATGAACCGTAACAACACTTACAAGCAAAGCGAAGGTCGAAATTAACTGATGCAGCTCGATTTGTCGAAAGTCTTGTCGATATCTACTCTTACTCCTACTCCTAAGGTTTGTGGCCGGAGCCGAAAATGGTTTGTATTTTGATTGTGTATATTCTTCATGATCAGATTTCTAATATTTATAGCCCGACAACCTAGTCATATGTCCTAATATTACACGACTACTCAAAAAAGTAATCCGGACTTCAATTCCCTCTTTGTAATGAAACCCGACATGTCTTCTTGCGTCTTGCCTTGATTCGACATTCCTGATCGACTATTTCCATCCAGGCTTCTGTTTAGTCGATCCACTATCCAGCAGTTCCTACTTTCCACGAAGCAGGCCCACAGGTAATTCCTTGTCTCGCCAAAATTTGGGATTAACAGTCAGCCAATCTTCATCGGCATGTGCGATAAATCATTCTTAGCATACTTTGCTTGTAAACATTGCCCTCCTTCACTAGGTAAGCATGATAGATATTTTTTCCTATGCAAGACCTAGAGAATATGAGATATGCCCAAAGCAGGTCCACTAAGCCAACTATACAAGTTGGCTTGGCCTGCTTTTTAGCCAATGCCTGGTTAGATGGGCCAGGCCAGCCCTTTGACCGGCTAAGCGGGCCGTTTTGTGATTTGTATGTTCTAACACTATGAGTTTGGGACTGATATTTAGGTCAAAAAATTATATAAACATTTGTGATTCTGAAAAAGGTCTACTGTAAAATAATGTTCTGCGATGAATTTATGATAATTAGTTGGCATAAGGCATTTACTTATATTTCTAATAGATCTGATCAAGTTTAAGGTACATTGATTTTAGAATAAAGCTAGAATAACAATTTTTTTTGACAGAAGAGCATTTGACATAGCTTTCAACAGAAAGGATATCACAGCTCGACCTTAAAATTCCACATGCTAATCAACGATTGGAGTGGACAGAGATATGAGGTGGTCAATCATGCAAGTCTGTTATCCGCAACCATCAGAACTGAAAAAATCCATCAAGGCGAGCACCTCGCTCCCATTGTTGGACTGGTCTCCCCACACAAATTTAGCAAGCCAATCAATACTTGTATCTAACACTCTCCCATTCCAGTCTGCACGCTACCATGTTCCAAGAATTCGGTGGACAGACAGAGAGGAAAAAAGCAACAAGTAGTGCATCGCCCTTCTTTGTGTACAGAAACATAGTCCCGGATTCAGATTGATTGCGCTAGCCGAAATAATTTCAATCAGACAGTTACTTCTCGAAACCGAAAGCTTTAGCAAATGAGGATGCCAATGCGCCTTTGCTGTCCCTGGCGCATGAATGCACAGTACTTGTGTTATCTTTTGCCTGGACAGTGGTGGTGTTGCCAAATCGGTAAAGCCGATCTTTAGTCACATGGCTGTTCTATCAATTTCTTGATGTGGCTCGAAGAGAGAGCAGCTAGCACCACGTTGGTCATGGTCAACAACCGACCAATCTGCAGCACGACTTAAACGAAAGGAAGGAGCATCGTTCCTATGCACCGCCGTTGTATCAGATCAGACAGCGACACTGGACTAAACCGTGACCAGGGGCTTCTCCTGTCGTCGGCTAAGGCCTTGTTTAGTTACCAAAACCAAAATGTTTCCAAGATTTCCCGTCGCATCAAATCTTACGAAACATACATGAAGCATTAAATATAGATGAAAACAAAAACTAATTACACAGTTTGTCTGTAAATCACGAGACAAATCTTTTAATCATAGTTAGTCTATGATTGAACAATATTTACCACAAACAAACGAATGTGCTACAGTAGCGAAATCCAAAAACATTTCACATCTAAACAAGGCCTAAGCTCCTGCCGCCAGGGTCATGCCCTGATCAAGTAGTGCCGCGGTTGATCCAGTAATGTTATCATGGCCAGCTTCCATGTACATTTGACATGGGATGGATTAACTCTCACCACCTCTTATAGTCTTAGCTAGGTGGCTAAAGAAAAACAAAAATGATCGATGGCGGCCCGTAGATGATCAACACTAGTCCCATGTGTGTTGGAATGTTGGATGGATAGCATATGAGCCTGATTAGCTTTCAGCATTTTCGTTTCTTCTATTTATTTACACAACAGAACTACTCTACATTTTATTTGCCTTGAAGAGCATACAGGGGAACACATGATTGCTCCTAGCTTTTCTCTCATTGTTATTCTCAGACAGAATTAGCTGCATTCTCTTGGTAATTTGTTTTTTTGGCGTAATTCTGCTAATTTGCAAGAAAACTGTAAAGTAAACTGATTCAGCTCATGTTGCCAAGGTCATATCCTCATCAAATTCAAACAAGTCTCTCTCTCTCTCTCCTCTCTCTCTCTCTGTGTGAGGGGACATTCACGATGCAAACCAGTCTGTCTGTGACCACAGGGCACGATACGGCTTTTGTGGAGCTCTGTAGGCACTGCAACATATACAATATGAAACACTTACAACATACGTTTGAAATAGTTGGAATATTTGAAATAACACTTGCTACACGTGTGTATAGCCATTGTAACACTTGTAACACCCAGATAAAAAAATTGTAACATACATTTAAAACAACTGAAATATTTGAAACATGCACCGGAACATAGTATATAGCTATTGTAAAATATACAACAACATTTAGATAAAATATAGTACCTATATCTAAAACGCAGGAAACAGGCTATATGCCATGGAGTGATGAAAATTTTGGACCAGCACCCGGGGTATCCCCAATGATTCCCAAATAGCTAGTCTACAAAGAATTTCATTGGCTATTGGAGATCAAATAGCTAGCGACTCCGAAACAGCTAATCTCGCATGATCTTCTAGAAACACCTCTGTCTCACAGCTCACATAACTTTCCATTGTAGTATTTTTTATTATTTTTTTGTGTCTTGTCTAGCTAGCTATTTATAAATAACTATTGCAAATGCCCTCAACTGACATGTAGATGTGAATATGCATGCTAGTAGCTAACCCGATCGGCCAAAGCAACAACGTGACAAAGGCAACTTGGTGTGGCGCAGAAAATAGAAGAGTGCAAAAGAGGGAGAAAAGAGCAAGGAGCAGCAGGCCTAGACGTTAGGTAGACACGGCAAGGATGCCTGCGGCCTTAGACATATGTGGCTAGGTCTGGTGGGCTGGTCCAGCCAACAACAAACATAGCTGGCAGCTTGCCCACTCTGTTGTCAGAATGCATTTATGCCCCACACATTATATGCACACCAAATGAGCCAGTGGAGGCACGCGCTCCGATGCGGAGGATGGTACAGACCCCTAATTACATGTCATTTTTTTAATTATTCGTAACACGCGTTGAACCTGGTCCGTTCGGACCTTTTTTATTATTACTCGTAACGTGTGTGAAGATTGGTCTGTCCATGGACGGACATTCTTAACTAAGCATTACCATTAATTTATATAAGAATTTCACGTTCGAAACAGTTCCCTGCCTAATATCGGCTAACTGAATGGAGCCTTAATGATTTTCAGGAGAATCCAGGATAGTTTGCTGTGTAATTTGCGTAACTGAAGATGGAGCTGTTGTTCAACCGCAAACTGTCAAGTGTCAACTCAGTTTGATAGAATCCGTAAGGAGATGAGGTTCATCTGTTTCAACTTTTTGCTTGAGGCGCTGTTTAGTTTCCCACCCAAAAAATTTTTATTCATCCCATCGAATCTTGGACACATGCATGAAACATTAAATATAGATAAAAAAATAAACTAATTACACAGTTTGGTTGAAAATCGCGAGACGAATCTTTTAAGCTTAGTTAGTCCATGATTAGCCTTAAGTGCTACAGTAACCCACATGTGTTAATGCCAGATTAATTATACTTAATAGATTCGTCTTGCAGTCTCGTGATGAGTTATGTGATTTATTTTTTTATTAGTTTCTAAAAACTCTTCCCGACATCCTTCCGACATATCCGATGTGACACCCAAAAAATTTTCATCTTCAATCTAAACAGGCCCTGAATAAGTGATCTCTATTATTCTTCCAACTGCTGGCATCAACGCAAACAAATTTGTAACTACCTGATGAGTCAGTAATTGAAAAAAGCCAGTTGCTCCCGAGAGCCAAGAGAGGAAAACTTTGGCGGGCGAGCGATACAGTCCACAAGCAGCATGTCATCTAGGTGCTGCCCAATCGACCCCTGATGCTTACATGACTCCTCAAATAAAGTGGGAACGAACCAAACATGACACAGCTGCTCCTAAAGTTGCTCCTCTAGACTAGAGAATGTGATGCTTTGGCACATCCAAACAAATACTGGATTTCTTTCTAATTTCCTTGCTACGAAGATATGCTTTTCTGTATTCCCAGAACCAAAAATATTGTTCTAGCACATGCATTACACACTTTGTCATTAAAAATATCGTGCACAATCTAATGATTGATCAGTTGGAACTTCAAGGAAAGCAAAGGACGGAGTGCCCATCTGGTAGACTTGTCATCCATGATTCAGAAAGCAAAAGTGTACCCCGTCAAGGTCATACTCTGATCAAATGCTGGTGCCATTGAAATCTAGTGTCCAAACTCTTGTTTTGCACAAGGACAAATATATCGTCAGCAAGAGCACTGTTGTCATGATCACCTCCGTTACAAATTTGACTTGGGGGGGTCAGGGCCTTTGGTATTGTTATTTCATCGACAGCGGAGCTCAGAATCCAGCAAGTTGTACGTGCCTCACAATCACAGTTCCTTTCCAGGTTCAGATTGATGGATTGCGAAACCAAAGCCATGATGTCGTTAATTTGTTGTCTACTCCTTCCATCCTAAATTGTAAGTCATTCCAAAAATCTTAGAAAGTCAAAGCATTTTTACGTTTGACCAAAATTATAGAGAGAAAAACTAAAATTTATAAAGTAAAGTGAGTATATTATGAAAATATAATTAAGAAAGAATCTAATAATATTTAGTTGGTATCATAATAATAATTATTTTATCATATAAATTTAGTCAAACTTAGAAAAGTTTGACTCTCCAAATTTTTTAGAATGACTTACAATTTAGAATAGAGGGAGCATATACTACAGTACTATGGACGGTAGGAGGAGCAGTTACTATGGTAGAAATGCAATCATGCATGAATGTACCAGTACCGTACCAGGCGACAGTTTCTTTAGGGCTTGTTTAGTTCCAAAAAAATTTACAAAATTTTTCAGATTCTCTGTCACATCGAATCTTTAGACGTATGCATAGAGTATTAAATATAGATGGAAATAAAAACTAACTGCACATTTTGATCGGAATTGACGAGACGAATCTTTTGAGCCTAGTTAGTCTATAATTGGACAATATTTGTCAAATATAAACGAAAGTGCCACTATTCCTATTTTGCAAAATTTTTTGGAAGTAAACAAGGCCTAGGTTCGACGGTTTCTTGTGTTGCCAAATTGGTAAGCTGATTCCGACAAGGCTGCCATCTATCAAATTTCTTGAATCCTCCATGTTTGTAGTCGCCATCACCCCACCAGAGTGCATGCAAGGTGAACGGTGCGGTGTTCGTACATTCCCAGTGTACATATATACATGTACACCCAGGCAGCCATACACAGTGACTCAACCCAACTCTGAATTAATTGTCTGTAGACAAGAGACGTGCATGGGTTCTCGATCGATCTCATGCCGTCGAATAGTTCCGTACGCGATCGATCGATATGGATCCACTCACATCATCTCGTAATCTAGCACTGTGACTTGAGGTGGATGAGGTAGGGCGCTTAATTATTAGCACTATCATCACATCTCACCCCCATGATCTAGTCACCGTTCTCTCCATGCTTTTTTTACACAAAAAAAGGTAGAACAGAATACAAGTAAAACCTAATTAAATTGAAGCTAGTCAATAATCTATTTGAGCCAGATCACTTTTTCAGAAGGGAGTCATGGACTTTATTTGCAATGAAGGAACCAAGCTTTGCAATAAGCTTATACACATCCAAACTGACATGACTCCACGAACTTCAAAGAAGTAACCAACGCAACCAGGACACCTTCTGGTTGCGACTAAAGAGAACAATGCTATTGCCGGATCCAAATCCAAATCAAACTAAAGCTCAGCATCATTTTCTTGCCAATCTTGGAAGGCACCAAAAAGATGCTTTTCCAGAACCAACAATTATCTGCCATCCCGTCAATACATGATCCAATAATATGTCGCACCATGTTTTCATGTTTTTTTTCAGTCCCCCCTCCCTCCCCCCCGCCCCACCACCACCAAAAAAAAGAAAAAATCACAGCGGCTAGTCATGAACCAATGTTCAGTGACATGATGCAGACATGCATGCACAGCCAGGTGAGCAGCGAAAAAAGTTTTTATCTGCTAAATTCTCTCAGATGTGACCAAATTAAAACCTCTCGCGTGCGTCTCAACGGCTTGGCACAGTTCCGTGTCCAAATCCCAAAAGGCTCGCTCGTGACTCATGAGGAGGTGGTGTGGTTGTCACCTCGCTCTTGCCTTTCTCTCAACTCAAGATTGTGCTCAGAGAACAAATTCCCTGCCGGTTGCCGCCGTACGTCATCATCCTCTCCGGGTTGAGTTGAAGTATTCAACCACGATTATTGGTACTACTTGTGGCGGTGGTGGTGGTAGGCTTGGTAGGTGCAGTAGGAGTGAGAAAATATCAGCAAGCTCAACCTCCTCTAGCAGTTCCTTCTGGGTTCAGAATCTTCAAAGCCGATTGCATATATGCATCTCAAAACAACTTTCTCAGTCCGCTTGTGTGTGAAAATGAAACCAGAGCCGACCATGAACACGCTACTTCATTCCATCCAGCCATCGCCGGGTGCATTTGCATCTACTACGCCTGTTTTAGGGCATGTTTGGTTCCAGTTTTTTTTTTATCACTCATCACATCGAATGTTTAGACATATGTATGACTAAATATATACTATTTGCAAAACTAAGGCCTTGTTTAGTTGTGAAAACCTTTTGAATTTGGCTACTATAGCACTTTCATTTTTATTTGACAAACATTGTCCAATCATGAGGTAACTAGGTTTAAAAAATTTGTCTCGCGATTTACAGGCAAACTATGCAATTAGTTTTTGTTTTCATCTATATTTAATACTTAATGCATGTGCCGCAAGATTCGATGTGATGGGAATGTTGAGAAGTTTTTGGTTTTGGTGGAAACTAAACAAGGCCTAAAACAACAGCTAGAGGATAATTTGCAAGACGAATCTTTTGGAGCCTAACTAATCTATAATTAGATACTAATTGTCAAACAAAATAAAAATGCTACAATACCATAAATTTTATCACCGTTAATCAAACACCCCCTTACTTTGTTTCTACTAGCCGGACGGCTGCTGAATGTTCCATCATGTTCTTTCTTGGGCCTTGTTTAGTTTACCAAAAAATAAAAAACTTTTCAAGATTGTCCATCAAATCGAATCTTACGGCACATATATAGAGCATTAAATATAGATGAAAACTAAAATTAATTTCACAGTCTGTCTGTAAATCGCAAGACGAATCTTTTAAGGCTAGTTAGTTTATGATTGGATAATGTTTGTCAAATAAAACGAAAGTGCGTACAAAAATTTTTTTAATCTAAACAAGACCTTGGTATAAAATTCTAGGAGAAAACGAGCACCATGTGAGTCATCGCCATCAGCCGGCCTACCGATACAAGATTAGTGAAAGGAGCATCGTTCCCCAGTTGTTTACCGGACAGAAAATGACTGGCACGTGAAATTTTAGCACTCCCAACCCCATGCACATTGGCACACTCGATGAACCTCCAGTCTCATCGAATTGTACTTCGGACTATTCCTCTCATGATCGAGCAGTGCTGCGTGGCCGGATTGATTTCGTACAAATTTGACTTGGTGATGACGGACTTTGTACCTTGCTTCACGCGACCTGACCTGGCGGGCCGAACCCCTAGCTCCCCAACGGGCAACTCGGGGGGACGGGCGGCATTCTTTCCGTCGGAACGTTCGGACAGGAATCTCGCGCCGATGATATTTCCCGCTCGATGTTTTTTTCCCGCGCGGACAAGAGCTGCTGTGGTCCGCGTGCTTTCCTCAGCCTAGCGTGCGGAGCGGACGGGAGCCGCTGCTTTCTCCACAGCGGTACGTATGCATTCTTTCTATTTTTTTTCTTTTTCTTTTTTCTCTTTCATTTTCACGCTTCATTTCTATTTATATTATGCTTTATATGTTTTTTATTTTTCTTCTCATTTTCTTTTCTTATTTTATCTTTTCTCTTTTTTTGTCCTTTTCTTATTATTTTTATGCCTTCTTTTTTATTTTATTTTCTTTTCTCTTTTATCTTGTCACGCTATATTTATTTTTTGTTTTATGTGACTTTTTACTTTCCTTCTCATTTTCGTTTTTTATGTTTTTTCAATTTTCTTTTATTATCTTTTCTTTTCTTTTCTTTTT
>Ga0182004_10003583_pt1 | contig 12371 bp, 13 predicted proteins | sample Sormic07211540_1_FD_120479 | JGI IMG/M metagenome (GOLD analysis project Ga0182004, IMG submission 120479) | Endophyte microbial communities from Sorghum bicolor roots, Mead, Nebraska, USA - 072115-40_1 MetaG | ecosystem: Host-associated > Plants > Roots > Unclassified | place: USA: Nebraska... | reverse complement strand
TCCCATGTAATGTTCACATACGACAGATGCAGCCTTGTTAGGCTTCCCAAGGGGCCAAGTTCAACTGTGGGATGAAGGGCAGCAAAACGAAGTTTAAGGCACTGAAGTGAGTTTCGAACCCCACCGGATAATAGTGAGCATGGAAAAATGTATTGTTTTTGTGATCTAATCAACAAGAGGGTGAGTTCTTCAATCCCTGGCTTAAGAGCAATCTGAAGCCAACTATCAAAATAACTAGTGCCATTGAATCCCGTCATGCCAGTGTAGTCAAGATTGAACATTTTCAAGCTAATGCCTGAATGCGGTCAATTTTGTGGTGGAAATTCTCTCCACGCCCATTTTTCTTCAAGCCAATTGTATCCATATTGAAGATGAGATTTGGATAACATCTCCAGGAATGCAAAAAGGGCACGAGATGCACGAGCAGCTTCACACATTGGCATCAGGGAATGTATGTGAAACAATATTTCCTGCACACAAAAGCACTGGATAAAAGATTAACATTAAGATTGGAAAACCATTACTTCAATTGAAGGAGGAAAAAGCAGTACAATGTACAAGCACACTGTTAGCATCAGAGTTGTGTAGGCAGCAATTGAAGGGAATTGAGGAAGAAGCATAGTCGAATTGGAGGATTTGGGGGAACAGAGGAAAGCAGCAGGGGCAGACCATGAAACTTTAAATTTTTGGCACAATCTGGTCAGCGAAGGTAATGCAGAACCCTTTTCTGCTCATATACCTCTTAATTGGATTCCCTTTTTCACAAATCTGTTAAATTCTGCAGAAACTTTTGGCTAGGCAAAAGAATTCATAACCTCTGGAGCTACAAGACACCTGGAAGATCAGTGTGGTAACTTATCTTCGCCTGTACCCAAAAGCTGCCCACTAAACGCCACCAGATCTTCTGTCACTATCACTGAACTCGACAATCCTCATGCAGATGAAAAAGAAAATGCTAGACAGGAGTCTAGCAAAGCTGGCCAGGATAAGGGCCTCACACCAAAGACAGAGGAGACCAAGAAAAGGAGGAGCAGTAAAAGGGCCACGCCTATAGTGGATAGCCAGGTACGTAGAAGTGAGAGAATCAAACTTGTCAACAAGGGGTTCAAAAACTCAGAGTGCACTGACAGAAGGTGCACCTCTTGCAACCCACCTACTCTTTCTAATAAAGTAATAAGAAGTCTGGGTTCACAGTTTTGCAGCTTGGACCAAGAGGAACTCTCTGAGAATGACCTGATGAAAGGAGGGAACACAAGGGATCCAATTAGCAAGAAGAAAGGCAAGAGCAGTGCAAGGGACGAGGATGACCCCAAGGAAGGGGGGAGCAATCCCAAGGAAGAGGGGAGTGATGAGCCTAAAGAAAACTAAATAGGGCTCATAATAGGATCATTTTGCTTCCTAAGCAGGCTATGCCATTTCTAGTTCAGTACTTTAAGTATTTTGTTATGTATCCAATCATGTTACCAAGGAACTCAGACATGTTATTTTCCCTTTTGGCACAATGTACTGTAAGAACTAAGCAGTATGGGAGGGTGCTTCTAAGTGGAAGAAGCCATGCTTATACCTCAGACTGCCTTAATGTGAGAATCTGGGGTAGTGAGATGTGGTTTGCAAAACGGTATGTGTTAGGCATGTATCTATGGTTACCGTCATTCTCTAGTCAACATGAATCAAACAAATAACAGAAGTTGGAAGATCTTGACTTGGAACGTAAGGGGAATAAACTCGCCCTAGAAATGGGACCGTATCAAGAACAAAATAATCACAACCCAGTGTGACATTATTTGTTTGCAAGAAACAAAGAAAGATGACTTTGATTTATCCTTCCTAAGGAAAATATGTCCTGCCTAGTTTGATTCCTTTGACTATTTGCCTTCAGTTGGAACTTCTAGGGGGATACTTGTTGCTTGGAAAGACACCTTATTCACAGCTAATACAATAAGCAGCAATACCTTTGGAATCACATTCTGCTCCAGACACAACAACACCAAGTGGACCCTAATATGTGTCTATGCCCCCTGCACTCTAGAAGGGAGAGATGACTTCCTTGCTTGGTTTAAGAACCTAAATTTAGACTCTGCCAGTGATTGGATAATCCTAGGATATTTCAACCTAATCAGAAAACCGAAGAATAGAAACAGACCTGGAGGAGATTTAAACAATATGTTCAAATTCAATGAGGCCATTAGCTTCCTGGGTATCAATGAAATCACTCTTCAAGGAAGGAAGTTTACATGGTCCAACATGCAACCCTCCCCTCTATTGGAAAAACTGGACTGGGTTTTCACGTCCAACTCCTGGGCCATTTCATATCCCAGTACACACATGACTGCTCTGGACATGACACCATCTGACCATTGCATGCGTGATTAGTATTTCTACCTCTATTCTTAGATCACCTGTATTCAAATTTGAAAATTATTGGCTACAACTCCAAGATTACCCAAATATCCTAGGGCAAAGTTGGGACACCACTCTGAACATTAGTGATGCTGCAAAATGTATCTCTGCCAAACTAAAAAACCTCATAAAGGCATTAAGAGTTTGGCAGGCTTCTATGACCAACCTCAAGACAACCATTGCAAACACAAAACTCATATTGCTATTCATTGAGGTCATTAATGATCATAGAGACTTAAGTTTGGCAGAATGGAACTTTCATAGGATCTTACAAGCTCACCTCATGAGACTACTAGAGATACAAATGATATACTGGAAACAAAGAGGCAGTGTTAAATGGGTACAACTCAGGGACGCTGGAACACATTTTTTTCATGTCAATGCAACTTTGAAGCACAAAAATAAGTTAATCTGCCAGCTAACATCTGCAGAGGGGACAACATTCTTTCAACATAAAGAAAAAGAACTTCTATGGTAGGAATTTAAAGCAAGAATGGGGGTTTCAGAATTTTTTGGATTCACAATAAACCCCACAGAACTGATTCAGGGCAGTGACAACCTACATCACCTCGAGAACCCTTTCAATCAGGAAGAGATTGACTCGGTTATAAGAAATTTACCCAATTTCAAGTCACCTGGTCCTGATGGGTTCAACAATGAGTTCACTAAAGCATCTTGGGAAACCATTAAGCAAGATTTTTATGACCTATGCAGAGGATTCTATGAAAACAACTGTTGCCTTCAAAGCATTAATAATTCTTACATCACCTTGATCCACAAGATTGAAAATCCACAATATGTAAATGAGTACAGACCCATATCTCTGATGAACACTTCAGTCAAACTTTTGACCAAAATACTGGCATTCAAACTACAAAGGTCAATTACATCTCTGGTTCACAAAAATAGTACGAGTTTATAAAGTCAAGAACAATTCAGGATTGTTTAGCATGGGCATTTGAATACATTCATCTCTGCCACCAATCAAAAAAAAGGTGATTATTTTGAAGTTGGACTTTGAAAAAGCCTTCGACAAAATGGAACACCAAGCCATGTTAACCATCATGAAGGCTCAAGGGTTCGGCCAAAAGTGGATTTCATGGATGCAGAATATTCTTGGCTCTAGAACCTCGTCTGTACTCCTTAATGGCATCCCAGGGAAAAGATTTCATTGTAAAAGAGGGGTCAGGCTAAAGATGATCAACGGGCCGGCCCAGCTCGGCACGGCACGGGCCCGTGCTAGGCACGGCCTGATAGGGCACGGGCCCGTATAGCCCGCGTGCCACCGGGCCGTGCCTCCATAGGCCATCGTGCCTGCCTGACGGCCCAGGCACGGCCCGTGGGTCAATTTTTGTGCCGGGCCGGCCCGAAAAGCACGAGGCCCAATAGTGCTTCGGGCCGGCCCATGGCCCGTTATATGAAAAATGCCAAATTTAATATAGAATTTAACAAAGCATAAGTAAATCACATTTAATTCGTAGACATTAATATTTCACAATTCATATAATACAATATACTCCAAGATCATATTTCACTTGTCAAAAATTACAAGTTTGACAAACATAACGATACTTCAAGTTTTACAAATTTCCTGATACCGGACCGATACCGTGCCTGCTGTTAAAAGCGGGCCATGCCGCCCGACGGGCCGAGGGGTCGGCCCAAGCACGGCTCGTTACGTGCTTCGGGCCGGCCCGGGCCTGGTTAGGATCGGCCCTTGCCGTGCTCGGGCCGGGCCAAATGACCGTGCTTTGGGCCGTGCCTTCGGCCCGCGGGCTGCATGCTCAACTTTAGGTCAGGCAGGGTGACCCCTTGTCACCTCTTCTATTTGTCTTGGCAATAGATTTTTTACATGTTCTGATCAACAAAGCAAATTATATGGGTCTACTAAAGCTACCAATCCCCCTACAGGAGGACACCAATTTCCTAATACTGCAATATGTAGATGACACACTTATAATCATGGAGGTTGATCTAAGGTAGTTGTTTTTAAAAACCGTTCTACAAAACTTCTCTAACTCTATTGGTCTCAAGGTAAACTATAGCACATCAATGATGGTGCCAATTAATATCACAGAAACAAAGATTGATCTATTTGCAACAACCTTTGGTTGTGCCAAAGGCACCCTACCTTTTACTTACCTGGGACTACCTATGGGAACTACAAAGCCAAAGATAATTGATTTCTTACCTCTAGTCAACAAATGTGAGAGAAGACTGAGTTGAATTTCATCTATGTGAAACCAAGCAGGTCGGATTTAGATTACCAATGCCGTCTTATCATCACTACCAACATACTATATGTGTACCCTTGAAATCCCCAAAGCAGTGATCAAGCAAATAGACAAATTCAGAAACACAAAACCAGGCTTTGTTGAAAAATCTTGATAAGTTCTACAACAAAAAAGACATCCCATGGGTAAGTTTGTTCTAGGAGAAACATTACAACAATGGCAGACTACCTGGTGAAGTTAAAAAGGGGTCGTTCTGGTGGATAGATGTTTTAAAGCTCATACACAAGTTCAAAGAATATGCTGAGGTTCAAGTAAAAAAAATGGGCAAACGTGCCTAGTTTGGAGGGACCAATGGTCTTCACAAACACTCTTAGAACTATTTCCTCAAGCTCACTCATTTGCAAAGAACAAATCTGTTACCGCTCACGCAGCCTTTGCACAACAAGACTTCAATGACCTTTTTAACTTGCCTCAATCTCAAGTTGTGTATTAGCAGGTCATCAACATTTACCAAAGAATGAATGCCGTACTGGTGAACGAACAACTCCATGACACCTGGTCTTACTTTGGAACAAGTTCTAAATTCAAATATGCTGGGTTCTACAGGAAACTTATGGGCCATCAAACAATTGACCCAGCTATCAAGTGGATGTGGAGATCACCTTGCCAGGCCAAGCATAAAGTTTTCTGTTGGTTGCTCTTAAACGACAGACTAAGTACCAGGAATCTACTCAAAAGAAAAAGAATGGCACTAGACTCATATAATTGTGAAACCTGCCTCACTGGTGAGGAAGAAACTATGCAATAAGCCTGGGCATATTACCCTAAACCCATTACCCAAACCCGAACTACCCGAACCCGCACTACCTGATATCTATTTCGGATAGCGAATCCTATTACCCAAATTTATATTGGGTAATTTGGGTAACAACGCCCGGTACCCGAACTACCCGTTACCAGTAATAGGAATGCGTCCCCTAGAATCCTATAGTCGCCGCAACTCATTAACCCATCGTGTATTCCCGTAATCCCGTGGAGGCATAACTCATCCCGTATTCTCATGGCGGCGTGGTACCTTGACCTCCTTGGCTTCGGCTCCTCATTTACTTCGTCTCCCTGAGTCCCTATCCGGCCATCCCCGTATACTTCTTTAATACCCAGAGTCCTAGATGCCAGACCGCGACACTCTCCGTCTCACCTCACCGCATGGCCGACGCTGTGAGTCCGTGAGACGACGACGGCCAGGCCAACAGCATGACGCCGCCCTCACACCCTCGGCTTGCTGCTCTGTACTCCCATATCTGAAGCTCGACGCTGCTGCCCCGTCAGGCCACCACGCGCCACCGCTTGTCAGAGGGAATCTGGCGCCCAGCGACGTGAAGATCGAAGGACGGGTGCTCGCTGCCACATTGGAATCGTAAGTATTCCTATTCCCTAACCCTAACCCTATGGCCTATTTTGCTTGCAATTTGATCTGTGAATCAGTGACTATGTCATCCGTGGCTTGCTGGCTTGCTGTCTCTGCAAATTGCAATATGCCAATGTATGTAGCGTAGGTGTAGTATACATGACTACATGAGTGGATATGTTACTGTTTATTTGATCTGTAATAAGCATGTTCATGCACTGTTATATGCTGACAATGGTTATTTTCATGATCAGTAATAAGAAAATTGCAATGTTTACTTCTAGTGCTGAATCAGTGGTAGGAATGTTGGATTTTTATTTGTAATTTATAATAGAATTATTGATACCTTTTAATGAACCTAGATTTTTCCAATAGAATTATTACTATGGTTTTTGATATGTTCTTATGATCTATTTTTAGTTTCAATTATTGCAATAGTGAGCAGTGACTGATTATGCCACTACGGTGCTCATTTTATTTGTGTAGATGCCTGAACTAGAGGATAATATCAATTCCTTGGGCACTGGCACTCATTTTGTAAGTCAGGAGACTCCAACAATGGCAATGGTGCCAGTAGCAGTAGATGACTCACAATCAGTTATGGCTCAGGTGCAAGGGGAAACAGAAGGCACTAAAAAAGTGATCAATGATGTGAAAGATACGGAAAAAGAAAAAGTTTACAGGAAGGAGATCCAATCAAGGTCTAAGATGTGGCAACATTTTATCAAGATCAAGGATGAGAAAGGATCTCTAAAGGCTGGAAGGTGCAAATATTGCCACCATGACATCAAGGCTGACACAAGAGGGCATGGTACATCTGCATTGAGGAAACACTTCGGTACATGCAAACAAAATCCTCAGGTTTTCAACAAGGATCCAAAGCAAGCCATCTTGCAAGCTGATCATGGGCAAGCTCCTATCAATTGGAGGTTTGATCAAGAAGCACATAGAGTTGCCTTTGCTGAGATGGTAATAGAAGATGAAGAAGTTTGGGTGAGAAGCCTGACTTGAGGAAGTTTCTATCCAAAGCATGTCCTCGTTTCCAACTTCCATCTAGAAGAACTTGCACAAGGGACATTGTACATGTTTACTTTGAAGAGAAAGCCAAGCTGAAGAATGTTCTTCAAAGATTCTTGTCAGAGAGTGTGCCTGACAACAGATTGTTGGACTTCTCAGGTTCAAGATGGATACATGACTGTTACAACAACGTTCATTGATGGAAACTGGAATTTGCATAAGAAAGTGATTGGTTTTTTCATGGTGAAGGGTCACAAGGGGGAGGATATTGGGAAGAACTTGATGAGATGCTTAGCTGATTGGGGTTTGGATAGAGTAATGACTGTAATAGTTGACAATGCAAGTGCCAATGACAACGGTGTTGATTACTTGAGGAAGCAGCTACAGAAAACCAACATTGCTAAGGGCAAGTTTGTGCATATGAGGTGTGTAGCCCACATTGTGAATCTTATTGTAAGAGACGGATTGCAAGAAGTGGACCAATCTATTAAGCGTGTTAGGGCTGCTGTTAGATATATCAAACATGGGACTTCAAGATTGGTCAAGTTTAAAGAACTTGCTGAGGAAGAGGAAGTGGACAGCAAACTTTTTTTGAAACTAGATGTTCCGACATGGTGGAATTACACCTATTTGATGTTGAAGGTTGCACTTGTGTATGAGAAAGTGTTCATAAAGTTAGTGTATGATGACACTAATCATGTTATTGATTTGTCTGAAGCAAAAGATGGCTTTGGGCATCCTGATGAAGATGATTGGGACAATGCAAGGAAGATGGCACAATTTCTGCAGCATTTCCATGACCTTATTGTTCGTATCTCTTCTTCTCTCCAAATCACTAGTAACACTTTCTTTCATGCGATTGGAGAAGTCCGTTTGTTGATTTAAGAATGGCTGAGTAGTGAAGATGATTTGCAAGTTTCTATGGGGAATAGAATGAAAGAGAAATATGATAAATATTGGGGACTTTGGCACACGAACAGCAAGGACAATGAGAAAGGGCAGCAACAAGAGCAAGATAAGGATAAAACGCGCAGCAAGGGCAAGGGTAAGGAGAAGGAGAAGGACAAGGAGAAAGAGAACATCAATTTATTAATTTTGTGGCTGTATTCCTTGATCCAAGGTACAAGTTATCTTTGTACACAAAGATTACTGTTGAAGAGATCTTCAGTGAGGAAAAAGGTCAATTGGTTTGGACAACAATCAATACTTGTGTGACAGAGCTATTTGAAGAATACAGGAACATGTATGCTCCAAATGAAGAATCTGCTCAAGTAGTTGATGCTAAAAAATCTAAGAGAGTAGCAGGAGGAATGCTTAAAGAAAAATTGCCAAGAAGATGAAATTAAACAATTGTTCTACCAGCACCAATAAATCTGAACTTGAGAAATACCTTGCTGAAGAAACAGAAGACCCAGAATCGAAAATTGATATTCTTGTTTGGTGGAAAGTCAATTCAAATAGGTTTCTAGTTTTGGGTCACTTGGCTCGTGATGTGCTTGCTATACCCATCACAACAGTAGCGTCGGAATCTGCTTTCAGCATAGGTGGACATATTTTGGATGACTTCCGTACCTCTCTTACTCCATTCATGTTAGAGGCTTTAGTATGCACACAGGACTGGCTTCGAAGGCCTATTGTTGACATAAAGGAGAGCACTAAGGAATTGACAATAATAGAAAAAGGTATAATATTTGCTTACTTGCTTACATTTGTGAATTTACTATATGTAGTATTAATATATAACTATGTTTTACTGCTGTGTATTTACAGAACGGATAGAAGAATTTGGTGGCAATGGAAAAAAAAGAATGAGCCATCAGTGACTGTTGGGACCTCTAAGTCAAAACACCAAGCACCAGCGTTGAGACCTCGACTACGACTCAGCCCAAAACTTAAAGGTATGTCAAGTATGAATGAAGCTTTCGGTATGTTGTTCCAACATGCTGCTATGCCCAGAACTGAACCATCATTTTCTCTGCAGAGTATGGAGGAATGTCTTATTGCCACTGGAGTATGGAGAAATGGAGTCTGAGATGTTCTTTTGTTCTATGCCACCGGTGACCGACCGGCCTTAACTCTGCCAACTAGCCAGCATGCACCAGGCAGCATGCTTAACGCCTTAAAGGCTTGAACTTTTGTATTTGTGCCTTCTATCTTGTCAGTATTAGTAGTCAGTAACGGTATATGTCTTTGTGTGTCGTGTTTTGCACATGGATTTGAAATTCTGAATGTTGCATTTGCATAAGACTACTAAGTATCATTGCTGTGACAATGTTTGTGATGAACTGCAAGGTCAGTTGAAAACTTGAAGTTATTAGTTATCAATTATTATGTATATTTCTAGTTGTATTCAAAATTCTATATTGTTTGAGTGTTTTTTTTGTGATTTTATATATTTTGGGTACATTGGGTATTACCCGAACCCGAATTTGCGGGTAGTAATTTTTCGGGGCTACTATCGGGTAGCAATTCTCGTTACCCAAAATTTCCAAAACCCGAATTACCCGACCGAACTAATCGGGTAACCCGAATGCCCAGAGCTACTGTGCAACACCTCTTTTGGGTTTGTCCCTTTGCCCAACAATGCTAGGAATACTAAACCTCCAATCAATTCAAACAGGAGAAACCTCTGAAAACGTCCTAGCCATCAAAGACCAAATGAGCAACCAATTCTTCATGACCGCAATTATCATTATGTGTTGGACTATTTGGACGTCAAGAAATGAACTTATCTTCAAGAACAACCAAATCGGTATACAAGGATCCAAGCGGTTATTTTTCAAGGAAATTAATCTGGTGTCCCTAAGGGTGAAGGATAGCCTATCAAAAACCTTTGATCAATGGATCCAAAGCTTGTAATTGATGTTTCCATTAGATTTATTTTCTTCGTTTCTTTCTTTGTCTCTTGATTCCTTCTCTCCCTCCAAATGTATTCTTTCTTTTATTTTCTTTGACCAACTTTGGTCCCTCTTTTTCACCAAGTTTTAAATAAATTCCTACAGGGGCCACGGCCCCTCCAGTTCCCTCAAAAAAAAATAGAGGAAAGCAGCACAAACAAACCACAACGCGAACTTGTGACTCAAACCAAATGCCAACACTAAGTTTGGATTTCGGATTGGATAATTCTGCGTCCGTCCGTTCTGCAGACCAAAAAGGCTTTAGTCAACATGGCATAGACAGTGAAATGCAAACCTAGAAAACAAGTCTCTCGGCCTAAGAAAATTACTTGGTAATACAAAATATCTGGCGGTCTGCCCAAGACTGGCAAAAAAAACAGCCCATGGGACTGTCGCAGGAAAGATTCTAGGGACAATTATGCAACTGCCCCTATTATGAAGCTCAATTCCTCGTTGGCCCCTATTTTTTAAACTTTGCTTGTTTGCCTCTGTTTTGACAAGACAAATCCACCGTTTGCCCCTCTTTTCTCCATCCGTTAGTTGGTGAAACATTTAGGCCCAAAAAAAGATTGAGAAAAAAGAAAAAGGGAAAGAAGACTAGAAAGCCCCTTATCCTTTCATTCTCGTCCCTTTTTCTGTTGGGGATGAGTCCCGTCGCTCGCGGCTGGATGGGGACTGCCTAGGGTTCCGGCGCTGGGGATTGGTAGGTGCAGGAGGCAGGCAGGCGAGCCGCAGGAGGCATGCAGCAACCCGCGGGAGGCAGGCTTCCGCGGCGACCCGGCGCAGCGATCCGGCGCGGCCTTGCACGGGCGCACGACGCGGCCTCGCGTGGGCAGCCGTCGCGGCCTCGCACGGGAGGTCCTATGTGGATCTCGTCCTCGCGTAGGAGGAAGGCGTGCAGGAGGAGGCCTCGTTCTCGCACAGGAACAGGGGCTGCGGAGGGTGCCTCGTTGTCGCCTGAACAAGCTGAGGAGGGCGCGTGCTTTGGGTCGAGCGGGGCAAGGCACTGCAAGGGGGAGGAGCACCACCAGCGAGGCGCTGCAGCTGTGACATGGAGCCGATTGGGTAAATTTCTTGGCCTCCATCGTTTCTGCGTTCATGGCTACTCGGTCAGGCTATAGGATGAGCATTGAGTTTCCTTACTATGGTTTTTAGGTCAAATAAAAACCAAATTAAACTTGTTTTTTTGGTTCGGGCACACTGGAGGATGCTTGATTGTGGTCCAAAGTTTATAGACACAGTGAAACCTTGTCCACATTTGTTGACAGAAGTGCTTGTACCTTTCTGGAAGTAGTAAATTTCATGGCTGAAAGTTTTGTTTGGGGTTCCAGGTAATACATATCTCTGTCAAGGGCGTTGGAGGAACAGCTTTCTGAGTGGTTTCAGGATGGTTCTATTGAGTTTGTAAGCAATGAACAACTTCAAGAATGGTTTGAGGTCAACAAATACAAGGGGGAAGCCTGCATTGCTGCTGAAATCAAAGAGTTTGAAGGACCATTGCAATGCTCACCCTCTAAGCGCAGGCTTCACCCTACTGTCAGGAACCTTCCAAGTACTGCTCCTATTGATTTGGATCCTATCATGGATCCAAAACAGTGCACTCAGCCTACTCAACCTGCCAAGAAAGACAAGAAGGTCAAGAAGGTGGACAGTAAAGTCTCTTATGATGTACTGAGTGATAGCAGTTATGGCTCTGATTTGGCTGCATCTTCTGATTCTGAATTAGATACATTTTCTGACTCTGATTGCTCTAACATTGATTATGATCCTTCTCATGAAATGCTTGCTGATGATGACAATGATGATGAACCTTTTTTCTCTTATGATGTTGATGCTCCAAGTGTTGATGATGACAATGATGATGAACCTTTTTTCATCCCATGTGTACTTGTTTACTATTTTTAATGATTTGAACAACCAACCTAATGCATTTTTCACCATCTCAAAACAAGTGATGCTGCAAGTAATATTGGAGGACCACAAGTTGGGACAAGTGGACTAGGTGAAAGTTCATCACATACTGAAACAACCCAAGTAGGTCACTTTTTATTTACTTTGAACATGTTCATGCCCACAATCCATGCTCACTACATTTTTTTTCAAAGTGCTGCTGCCACAAATGTTGGAGGAGGAAGACCACCAACTGGTAGGGGGAGACGGAGAGGAAGAGGAAGAGGAAGAGGAAGAGGAAGAGGAGGCCGAGGCAGAGGAGGAAGGCTTGTTGCATTGCTCAATGTGTACAATTGACCACTTGGGATATGTAATAATTAGTGGATGTGGTGACTTTATTTTGGATGCATATGTGCTAGGCCATGTATGACATGAACACATACACTTGCATGTGGTGACTTTATTTTGGTATGCTTAGCTACGTTGTTGATGATGCAACTATTGGTCTTATATTTTGGTATGCTA
>Ga0182004_10003582_pt1 | contig 12372 bp, 13 predicted proteins | sample Sormic07211540_1_FD_120479 | JGI IMG/M metagenome (GOLD analysis project Ga0182004, IMG submission 120479) | Endophyte microbial communities from Sorghum bicolor roots, Mead, Nebraska, USA - 072115-40_1 MetaG | ecosystem: Host-associated > Plants > Roots > Unclassified | place: USA: Nebraska... | reverse complement strand
TAGTGTAGAGGACCATGGTGATGGTGAGGATGACCACAAAGTGATCAAGTGTTCAACTTAGAAAAGAAGAAAGAAAAAAATAAAAAGCCTATGGAGATCAAGGCAAAGATATAAATAGGTTTTTAGTTTTGGTGATAAAGACATCATAGAGGGTGTGATCACATTTAGGATCGATAGCCGTACTATAAAAAGAGGAACGCTTTGGCTAAGTGGTCTATTGAGTGCTACTAGGTGATATTGATCATGTGCATGCATTTAGAATCTAGTGTGCTAACATTAATCCTTGAAAATATTTGTGAAAATATGCTAACATACGTGCACAAGGTGGTACACTTGGTGGTTAGCACTTTTGAGCAAGGGTTGAAGAGATAGAGAAGAGTGGAGATTCTCTCTCCCTCCTGCTGAGCTTACGAGGCAGGATTTTGTGAAGTCGTGGGAGTATTTCTCACTGACAAACACACACCGAACACTACATAGTGCAACATCAGACATTGGGCCAGGGTCCAGTGCATGCTGGGCGCTTTGGCTCAGTGTAGTGCGGTGCATCGGCGCGTCTAATGCTCTGTTAGGGTTGAGTACCGGATGCAAGCTCGACAATGTTTAGCATCTAGTGTGCAGTGACATCAGCAGTGTCGTGAGCGAGGAAAACATCGTGGTGCATGCACCGGACGTTGGCTACGTCTGGTGGCACCCCATCTAATGTGTCTGTTGGACGTTTTCACGGTTTAAGACCTCTCTAAGTTACATCAGACGCTGGAGGCTCAACTTTTGGTGGTTTTCGTTTAGCGTCCGTTGGCTTTGCGAGTGCAACACTGACTAACTTCATGATGTTGGAGATTATTGACGTGCCAGATTTAAATGTGGACACGTGGCATGCATCCGAGGATCGTCATGGTAGCACCAGACGATAGCCATCTGATGTATTTGCACCGGAGCGTTCGGTGCCCACGATAGAGGCTGGATTGAGAGCCTAACGGCTCTATTCTTTTAGGACCCTTATAAATATGTGGCAGGGCCGTCCCAGGGCATGTGCAGGATGAGCGACCGTATAGGGCCTCTAATTCTCAGGGGGCTCCAAATATAAAGTATATATACTATATACGTATTCTAGATAAGCATGTACTGCTTTGGCCTTTGGCCCTTTAGCAAAGCGGTGTGCACAACAATAGCCAAAAGAAATATCTTGTTGGCCGGCCGCTGGACTAGACATCATTCATTTTCAGTTGGCAATTGTCGATCCCAAACTGAAAATAAGATCGCAAAGCAGTATACGTCTCCTCTTCTACCGTCGCCGCCATCACCTGATACCCTATCGGCCGCCGGCATGAGCACCATATCGCGATCTGATCGCGAGTGACCAAGCGTGACAAATTGACGGCAATAGCGAGGCACTAAGGCCCTGAAGGTTTTTTTTTTTCAATTCATTCATAATTACAACACCAAGCCGTGAACCATAATAAGTAGTGGGTCAATCTCTAAATTTTGTTCTTTTGATCTAGACACCTACTAGAATAGCGTTCAAGATTGAAACCATGTATTCTGTAAATTGTTCTAGAAAATTTGAATCGAGTTGGCAAAAGCGTAAGAAAAACAAAGACCAGAGGAATTAGTCCAATCACAGAAAGGAGCTATAGATAGGTTTGTTACAAAACGGTCACAAGTGTCATCTGATAATCCGACACCTGACCAAGGGTAAGCAATTGACAATATGTTGATAATAATCCTATAGATCCTCTAGAAAATAATATTGAAGTTGAGGAAGCTCTCCCCGACAACACAAATATAGACAATAACAGTGAGGACTTGAATCCTTCTTCAGATGCTGGTAATTTTTTCAGTTTGATATATTTGATCCAAGATATTATAGGCCTCCTTTTTGTAGTTTCGTACAAGGCCTCTAGTTTCCCTGGGACGGCCCTGTATGTGGTGGCCGACTCTTGGGTGTCTTACTTGGCACTTTGACATACTTGATATCCTTGTGAGCATAAGCAAACATCTCTCAGTCATCTCCTTCATAGATTCACTATCTTTGTGAGATTGAGAGTGTTCCAAGTGCATTTTTATGAGTAATTACATCTAGTGGCACTTGGAGATCGTTGTGGCTACGGAGTTCTTGTTACTTTTGGTGGTCATTGCTGCCACTTAGATGGCTTGGAGTAGTGGTGGAGGTCCGACACGTGTTGGTGATTGTTTGTGGCCTGCTCAGGTGATCTTGTGAGGGGTTCTTGTGCCTTTCCCGACGAAGCGCCAACAACTCTAGTGGATTGCTTGTGTCATTGAGCTACCTCACTTGTGGATAGGTTCTCGCAGTGTCCCACATAAGGATGAGGTTCGTGCTACACCTCTTAGCTGCCGAACCACCAAATGTTGGTTGACACGAGGACTAGTGTGCCGGCAAGTACATGAACCTCAGGAGAAAAATCATGTGTGCCAATTGTGATTGATTGGCATTCTCCTAATAACTGATTGGTTCATATCTTGGTGATTAGTTTATCCCCTACGTAGTAGTATAGAGATTACATCCTTTCTATTTATATTCCCGTAAAGTAGTGTAATTAGCTTTAGTTGCTAGTTTCGTCTTGTGTAGCTTAGTTCATGTAACACCCAAATTTTTTTCTTTTAAATAGATGAGATGGATTTAATTAAATAATATTTGTGAAGTATTGCAATATAGGGAAAATAATAAATTTTGGGGAATTAAAATTTAATATAAGTTTAGAAAATATTTTTGATGCGTTCATGTTGTGGCATTTTATTTGTGATGTGTGAATTTATGGAAAAAGAAAATTTGTTAAAAATTGAATTTGTAAATGCTTTTGAAAATGAGTTTGAAAAAATAAAAAGGGAAAATCCTTTTATTCCTCTCTCTCACACACTTTTGGTCTGCTTGGCCTAAGCCAGCCAGCTCCTGCAGCCCGCCAGCGCCCCACCTCTCCTCTCTCTCTCACCCGCTAACAGGCCGGGCCCGCCTGTCATCTCCCTCTGCCCGCAACCGCTCCCTCTCTCTCTCTGTTGCGTGGGAGCCGAAACCACCGGCGCCCCCCGCTCCCACATTTTCTTCCCTGCTCCTCGCCCCTTTCGAGTCGCGCACGAGCCGAGCCCCTTCCTCTCCCTATTCCACTCTCCATTCGCCTCCGCTCTCGCTCGGAGCGTGCAGCAGCCGCAGCGAAACTGCTGCCAAAGTGCCGCCGCGATTCACCGCACACCGACCGGCCGAACCGAGCCATTTCTGCCTCCATTCTTCGCCGTGGTGAGCTCTCCACCTCTCCCGCTCTCTCCTCGTCCATTTTTCGCGTGAAATGGAGCACTCTAGACCGCGGAGCTCCGGCGAGCTCCATGGCCGCCAGCCATGGAGCGTGCTGCACGGGCCTTTCCTCGGCCACGCTTAGGGCCGAATCACATTCGCCTTTGCTACCTCTCTCTCTGTGCGCTGGCCTTGGAAAACCAAGCACCACAGCGCCCTAGCCACACTCGCCGTCGACCTCTAAGGCTGCCAGCCATGGCGCGGGCCGCGCGGGTTCATCCTCGGCCACGCAAAGACCGAGAACGCGCTCGTCTTGATCTCCTCTTTCTCCCGGTGCTTTTGGTTTGGGATTTGGTGCACCATAGCCTCCAAACCGCCGACGTTGGCGAGCTTCACGCCGGAAACCATGGCCGCTGCCCCCTTCCCCTTCCCCTCCAGCTAGTCGCGCCTCTCTCCTCCCTCTCTCTTCTTTTGTTTTCAATCTGAGCCGTCCATCTCGATTCCAACGGCCACAATCGGCCGATACCCCTTCAAGGGTAAATTTGCTTAAGAGACCCTGCATTTCCTGGGTTTCTTGCCCGCAGTCCTGGGCCAGGAGTATTTCTAGGATTTCTCTATTTATTTAAATTTGTTTAAACTTTGCATTATTTACAGAACTACCACTGTATTATTTTAGCTATAAAATCATCGTTTGAACTCTGAATCGATCCGTTCAAGATGCGCTAGTTTCGTAATTTTATAAGCTTTGTGTTGGTACCACTATTATCTAGGTTTACCATTGTTAGATTTCCTAGACAATTACAAGTCCGTAGATTGCTTTTGGAGTTCCGATTAATGCGTAGATTTCATGTTGTAACTCTGTTTTCCGTGAATTTTGCGTTGACGTGATCGTAGCAGCACGTAGATGATTTTGGAAAACTTTTATTGAAATTTATTTACTGCTGGCATACTGTTATAACTTTGGGAATTGTTCTCTTGCATGTCTGTCTTGGTATGCGTGATGGTTGTGATGTGTTGATCGAGTTCAGACGGTGAGGAGTATTTTGGGAGTCCAGAGTTCTTCGGGGACCAATAGGACCAGCAGGAGTTCGTGAACCAAGGTATGTATAGCATGGGCTTACCTTGATGTCCTACTTATTTAAAGCATTTCACACTGCATGTGTATAATATTGTAAACTATAAGGACATCCTAGCTATTGATAACAAATACCTTGTTTCCTAAGGGTCTTTATTGCATATAGGTAGAATGCTAGTGCTCTAACTCTAATTACATATATGATCTAAAATCAGTTATGGAACCATGGTTAATTGATTAAAACATGATTATGGTAAATAGAACATAGGGCTATGGTGCAAATGACTGTTGGTCATGTTGTCCTAGACCCTCCATAAGGACTTATCTATCGGCAAAAGCTGGGACTTATAGTGCAACCGGGAGAGTCACATGGCTTTGACTTTATCCCAGTAATAGGATCTTTTCTAACTCATTAGAGGTTACCGAAAGGGCACAAGAGGGGCTTGCCACTTTGAGTGTAGTGCTGCCCCTATTTCTATGAGTATAGCCGCGAAAGAAATGTGCCATAGAAAAGGGGGTTTTTCTATATCTGCCTACCGAGGAAACCTTGCAGCCCTAACTAGTTAGAATAGGCCTATAGAAGGCTACATAGTGTACCCTACCCGCTCACCTTGGCAGTGTTTGGGGGTCGACGGACCTCGAGCATATGGGCAACACGACTCACGGTGAAAGTGCACAACCTTTGCAGAGTGTATAACTATTATAACAGCCATGCTCATGGTCACGAGCGGCCAGGAAAACTCACAGAATAACTGGTTACTAATGACTTGTGGTACACGATGACGTATAATTATGTTATCATGGGGCTTAATGACTTACTATGGTTCTGACAACTGATCATATGAGATATTTGGGAGCTTAAGCATAACTTAATAATAATTAATGATAAAATGCTGACCTACTAAAATGCTAATGCAGTAAACCTAGTCTAGCCTGTTTGAGCCTCGTAAATCCTCATGCTATGCTTGTGGAGTACGAGATGTACTCACGCTTATTGTATTTCTTTTTGGATAAAAATCTCGGATGGGTAACGGATGGTGGTAGCTCTGAGGACTACCCAGAGGACTATTAGGCTTGTGCTTCACCAGTCGACCTTCCTTGTGTGAGGGCCAAGAGAGCTATCTTAGATTTATTTTATTTATATTCCGCTGTTGTACCAGACTTTACGATGTTATGACTACGTTTGTTGTAACCACTACGATGACGGTATTTAATTTGTGATTTATGTGTGTGATTGATCTCTAGGCACACATAAGTTTATTCATTCAATTTCTTCCTTGAAATTGGGTGTGACAAATTGGTATCAAAGCCGTGTTGACTGTAGGACGCAAGCCTAGGTAGCAATGGTCGATATATAGTACCTTTGTTTTATTTATTTAATGTTGTCTACCTTACTTTTGTTATTTTATAAAATTTATTATGCTTTTATCACTTATTCTATTGTCAAAATATTGATCTAATCTTAAAAAAAATTATAGATGTTGTCTATCATGAGGTCTCGCCACGCCAGCACCAGGGGTTACATCTCTCAGTTCACACCCCAGTCGTCCCAACTAGTGGTGGACATCTCCGACGACGAGACTGTCCCTATGGATGAGGAGGATCTAGTGATGGTGACAGAGGTTGATGAGGACGATGAGAACTGGATGGACTCTCCTGCAGTAGCTGCACCAGTTTCACCCACTGCACCTGCTCCACCAGCTGTTCCAGCAGCACCAGTTGCACCTACACCACCAGCTTCACCAGCTGCACCTGCTGCCCCTGCTGTGCCAGAGATTGTGTCTCCAGATGGTCCTGAGAAAGAAAACCCAGGATGGACCACCACTATTCACTACAAGTATCCTTCACAGACAACTTACTTCCACAACCTACTTAGGGAGATGCTGGATACCTACTATGCAGATAAGGAGATTAGCATCAGGTACTGCTGTGCAGAGTACACACACCCTTATGAGGCCACTTCACAGTGTGGAATGAGACACATGACAGCCATATGATAGAGAGCATACATGGTCACATTGCTAGGCGTGCTGAGGCACAGGACAGCATGGAGGACGCCGCCCAAATGGCTTACACTCACTACCATGGCCTTCGCTATGAGGCCATGAGAGTAGACTAGTACAAGTTCCTCCCTCGCCATGACTTCACTATTGGTACTTGGTCCATCGAGAACCCACAGGAGGTTGACACACCTTGGATGCCACTGATAGGCATATGCATGTCTTGCAGATGGTCAATGATGATATATAGGAGGAGCTACGTGACAAGCATGGATCGCTTGCAAGAGATGGTAGACAGCCTTAGAGAGCAGCTTGGCTTGCCACCGCTCTACAAGAAGAAGACCCCACCTCCTAGCATCTCCGGCGACGCACCATAGGCCTAGGATGTCATATTTGTTCTATTTCGTAGTCCCGTTGTGTCAGTCGTGTTTGGAGTGTTTGTGAACAATTGATGTGTCTGTTGAACTTATTTATGGCTTTGCATGAGTTGAATCTTTGTAATGACTGCTGGAAGGTTGTGGATTTTTCTACAAACTTCTGTTATCTTAAGTTTAATTTATTGAATGCTTAGTTGTGTTGGTATATCTGCTGTTGCCATGCTGTTTTTCTGGAGCAGCCTGTGATGTTTGACTCATATCTCTGAAGTGGTACGTCTAAAAATTCTGAAACTTTTGTGGAGGAAACTAGACTGATGTATCTCTCATTTTCAACTGGAACCATGTCAAAACCTGCTCGGACCTGGGAGATATCCTTGTTATAATCTGAGACTACTGCACAGACTAGAACACAGAACAGATTCGCTTGACTTCTATTTTTGATTAAGTTAATGTCAGAATCTGTAAAAGTAATCTGAATAAACATTGTAACAAATTTCATAAGCTTTCCAAATATGTATGGCATGCCTCTGTTGGATCTCAGAAACTCGAGTTATGAGTTAAATACTGCACTGCTGATTTTGTATCTTGTCCAGAAAATTTCAACAATGCTTATATGATATTGTAATCAGTTTATAATTATGGAAAGGCCTCTAAAAGCTTATTCCTTTGTTGGAAACAGATGGCTGATGAAGGAGGAAGAGGCCGTGGTCGTGGTCATGGCCGTGGACGTGGACGTGGCTGTGGCGCACCGGTGGATCTACCGCCACCACCACCGATTCAGCCGGTGACACTAGAGCAGCTGATGCTTATGCAAGCTCAATTGATGCAAACTATGATGGATCGCCTGGATCACCAGCCTGTCGTCGTACGACCACCTTTCTAGGTTCACGATAAGAGGGGAGATTTTATGAAGGGACATCCCCCTATCTTTACACATGCTACTGACCCTTTAGAAGCTGATGATTGGTTAAGAGCTGTGGAGAAGTAGCTGAACATTGCTCAGTGCAATGAAGTGGAGAAGGTGTTGTATACCTCCGGACAACTGCAAGGGGCTGCACAGGAATGGTGGGAATCCTACCAATGTGGACGCCCAAACAATGCCCCACGTGTCACTTGGAGGGAATTCACTGAGAGTTTTCGGTCTTACCACATTCCAGAGGGGCTCATCGAGATCAAACAAGAGGAGTTCCGTGCTCTCAAGCAAGGCTCCATGACTGTCGCCGAGTACTATGACAAGTTCACTCAATTGTCATGTTATGCTCTGGGTGAAGTAGCGAAGGATTCTAACAAGCAGCGTCGTTTCCTCAAAGGATTGTATGATGGCCTGCAACTGCAACTGATGTCCAATGTTTAACCTAGCTTCCAGGAACTTGTGAACTGCGCTATTGTGATTGACAATAAGCGCAAAGAGATGGATGCTAAGAAGAGGAAGATTTAGGGACAGGCATCTAGCAGCAACACTCGTCCGTGCGTCTTTCCTCAGCGGGGCTGTCCTCCTAGGAATTAGAGGCCCCCTAGTCAGTGGAATCAGGGTCAGTACCCGTAGCGCAACCAAAACCAAAATCAGCAGCGCCCCTAGTACTAGAAACAGTTTGGTAATCAGCGACCCTAGCAGCAAGCTAACCCTCAGGCACCACGTCTAGGTGTGCCCAATAATGCTCCGGTGAAGACTTAGTGGCCAACAACCCCAATGCTTGCTATCATTGTGGTGAGGTGGGTCACTATGCCCATCAGTGCCCGAAGAAGCAGAACCACTCAGTCCCACAGAACTAGAATGACAATCAGAGGCCCAGTGCTCGACCACCCCACACTGGAAGGGTGAACCATATGTCTACCGAATCAGCTCAGGAGGCACCAGAAGTCATGTTGGGTACGTTCAGTATCAACTCCATCCCTGCTACTGTACTTTTTGATTCCGGAGCTTCACATTCTTTCATCTTGCAAGCTTTTGTTAGAGTACATAGCATAGCTTTGTGTGCCATGAAAAATTCCATGCTAGTGAATTCACCAGGGGGTACCATGCCAGCTAACTATTGGAGTCCCTCCACTAGTGTTTCTCTAAGGGGGGTAGAGTTCAGAGTAAACCCCATTGTGCTAAGAACTTCTAATATTGACCTTATCCTCGGGATGGATTGGATGAAGCAACATTGGGTAGTGATTCAGTGCCAGGAGAAGTCTATGGTAGTGACATCACCTAAAGGGGATAGAGTTTGTGTAGAAGTGGCAGTGCAAGCACCTCTGACTGCTACCGTGAACCAGATGACTGATGAGGTCAATGAGGAGAACCAAGTGGTGAATGACATCCTCGATGTGTTCCTAGATGATTTGCCAGGTATGCCACCTGATCGAGACATCGAATTCCTTGTTGAACTTTTACCTAGAACTGCACCCATAGCTAAGAGACCTTATAGAATGGGAGTGGATGAACTAGAGGAACTTAAGAAACAAATTAAGGAGTTGTTAGAGAAAGGTTTTATTTGCCCTAGTTCATCACCTTGGGGAGCACCCATTATATTTGTTGATAAGAAAGATGGTACCAGGAGGATGTGTGTGGATTACTAGTCACTAAATGAAGTAACCATCAAAAACAAGTACCCTTTGCCAAGAATTGATGACCTGTTTGATCAGTTAAAAGGTGCTTGTGTGTTCTCAAAAATAGACCTTCGATCCGGTTATCACCAACTGAAAATCTGTGCATCGAATGTACCTAAGACAACCTTCACTACTAGATATGGCCTGTATGAGTATGTAGTTATGTCTTTTGGGTTGACCAATGCACCCGCATATTTCATGTATCACATGAACAAGGTGTTCATGGAGTTCTTGGATAAGTTTGTAGTTGTGTTCATTGATGACATACTCATCTTTTCCAAAACTAAAGAGGAACATGCTGAGCATCTGAGGCTAGTATTACAAAGACTTTGAGAACATAAGTTGTATGCCAAAAGAAGCAAGTGTGAGTTTTGGCTAAAGGAGGTCTCCATCCTGGGACACGTGGTCTCTATTGATGGTGGATAACGTCAACATTCATTACAACTTTAGACACAAAAAGGATACATGAATACACACTAGTCTAGGGTTTTCACTGACAATTTCCATGAGTTTTGCATATTTTATATTTTCCAGGGACTTTTCCAAAAAAGCTTAAAAGAGGGATTAAAGTGCATATTAATCACAAAACTTATCTGCCACAGAAAGATCATGATTGGGATGTGGGAAAACTCTAGAAGACATTCGAAGCAACAGGGGGCCAGCGGCCGCCAGGTGGGGCCAGCTGGCCCCACCATGGCGTCGGTCGGCACCCCAACTCTAGGGTTTCAGCTCCCCTTCTGGAAGCTTCCTCCACAGCCTATGAGGAGTCATCTTGGCTAAAAGCATCTAGGCCCCTAATGAGTTTCGGTGATTAATGACAATGTTGATTACTATGACTAACGTGTGTTTTGCACAGGCAAAGTCATTTGTGTTAGTTCACGGTAATGGTGATCGATGGACTAGATCGTTCATGCCGACTTAATGGTGGAAATCATTTCAGTTTTCAAAGGATGGTTGGACATCGTCGGGACCAGACTAGGTCTAGGTGCCATATGGTGAAGAAGGGCACTTAGAGTAGTTTAGGACTTTGTTTTTCCTTTGACCGTACTATTAAGGGGTGCATTAAGCGGGTAGCTTGACCTAGGCAAGGCTTTAGATTTAGGTGTGGTGCATACTTGGTAAACCTAGCACTAGGTAGCTCTGAAAAAGTCCTTAGATCGAGAGGAATAAACTTTGTTTTGGAAAGATCGAGTTTCAATGAAGTTTGGGTGCCTAAATAGGCACCAAACGCTGCACCGGACGCTCTCTGAGCGCGTCCGGTGGTGCTGACTTTGGTCCCGTACCTAGGGAGGGTTGCAGTTCACCCTTACACCAGACGCTTGCACCAGACCCACTGTGAGTGCGTCTGGTGTACTGTCAGAGGTAGTACAGTTAGCCGTTAATGGGGCACCGGACGCTCTGTGCAGTGCGTCTGATGCAACATCAAGCGCGTCCGGTGCTCCCGTTTTCTGTGGAAAACAGGTGGCCAGCCCTGAGACTTGATGGGGAGTATTTATACTCCTCCACCTCGTCCATGGGAGGTCTCTTGCCCATTGGATCAGCTAAGAAACACCTTGTGGTGCAAGAGAGAGGCAAGAGCCTATAGAGGATTGAGAATTGAGTGATTTCTTTAGTGAATCCTTCTCTAGTTGAGTTCGAAGAGTTCAAGTGTGCATCCACCACTCTCTAGAGCCTTGTTTGGGTCAAGTGAGAGTTCTTTGCTTGTTACTCTTGGTGATCACCATCACCTAGATGGTTCAGTGGTGATTGAAGGCACGAAGACCGCCCAGAGTTCTTGTGGGTGGCTCATGTCAAGCTTGTGAGCGGTGTTGGGCGATTGACTGTGACGGAGTGTCGAAGAATCAGCCCGTAAAGAGCACTTGGTCCTTGCGTGGACCAAGGGGGAGCAAGACCCTTGCGCAGGTGCTCCAACGGGGACTAGTGGAGAGTGGCGACTCTCCGATACCTCGATAAAACATCACCGCGTTCTTCTTGCTCTCCTCCTTTACTTTCTAGCATTTACTTTGAGCATTTACATTCCTAGAGTTGCCATGCTAGAATAGGATTGGAATTAGGTTGCAAAACTTTTATCCGGTAGTGCTCTAGAACACACTAGGCACAAGGGGCTGAATTGGAGCTTATAGGTTGCTTAAATTTTTAGAGAAGCTCAATTCATCCCCCCTCTTGGGCATCTTGATCCTTTCAATTGGTATCGGAGCCTAGTGCTCATTATTTAGGTTTCACTGCCTAGAGAAAGATGTCTAATGGGGATGGACCGCCAGCCATGTTCGATGGTGATGACTTTCCGTATTGGAAAATACAGATGGAGTGATACCTCGTAGCTTGTGATACAAAGTGCCTAAAAGCCGCGACCGAAGGGTTCACCCCTCCGGCAAAAGACACCGCTCTTACTCCATAAGAGCAAGAAAACGAGAAATGGAATGCAAAGGCCAAAAACCACATATTTAGAGGTCTTTGTAAAGAGGTGTTCAACCATGTACGGAACCACAAAACCGCCCATGATCTATGGAAGCAACTTTGTGTGCTCCATGAGGGATCCAAGAGTGAGCGTGAGGAGTGCTTTCATCTTGTCATGAACAAGCTTAATACCTTTGAAATGCTTCCCAAAGAAAATGCTAATGAAATGTATTCTCGCTTCAATGTCATTGTAGAGGAGCTCAATGGACTTGGGCTCAATCAAATGAGTCTAGTGGATGTGGCGAGGAAGATACTATGTGACCTCCCCATTGAGAAATATGGGCACATAGCTACCGTGCTTCATCAAGGAGATCTCTCAACCGCCACACCGACATCCATCTTGGAGAAGATCAATGCTCATGAGATGTATATGCACATGAACCCCCAAGATAGCTCCTCATCGGCCAAGAAGGAGAAGAAGGACTTGGCCCTCAAGGCTTCTCATAAGGGCATGTGAAAGAAGATTGAAGTTGAGTCATCAACTTCAAGTGATGATGATGCTTCCATTGCCCTCTTGGTGAGAAGAACAACCAAGATGTTGAAGAAGCTCAACAAGAATGGAGTCAACTTTGACTCCAAGAAGAAGAAGTTCTTCACAAGTAGCAAGAGGAAACCCATCTCCGAGAT
>Ga0182004_10003581_pt1 | contig 12372 bp, 9 predicted proteins | sample Sormic07211540_1_FD_120479 | JGI IMG/M metagenome (GOLD analysis project Ga0182004, IMG submission 120479) | Endophyte microbial communities from Sorghum bicolor roots, Mead, Nebraska, USA - 072115-40_1 MetaG | ecosystem: Host-associated > Plants > Roots > Unclassified | place: USA: Nebraska... | reverse complement strand
GATCTACTCATGCGGAGTCCAACAAAATTAGATTTTCTATTTTATGATTTTTCTGTGATTTACTATGATTTTTCAAAGATTATATGAAAACAAATAGGAAAAAAGAAAAAGTCAAAACCACAGTTACTGTAGCGAAACCATTGTTAATGTAGCAAAACCGCCATCAAAAACCACCCGGGAGTGATTTGAACGGTTTTGGATAGTTCAGGGGGTAAATTAGACCGTTTCATAATTTGGGGGGTAAAGTAGACATCACCCCATAGTCCAGGGGGTGATGTAGACTTTTTCCTAGGTAAAACTTTGTTATGTTTTATGATTTCTGCTCAGTGTGGAAAAAAGGGAAGAAAGTAAGTGCTGAGGTGAATCATCTTTGTAGCTTGTAGCTACCATTGAAGCACCAATTTTATGGCACAACAGTTCTGTTCTGCATTTAGAGCATGTCTGGTTTGATACTTTGATCTATGCTGCAACAATATTTATAGTTCACAAATGGAGAAAAAGGATCCTTGAGTAGAATGATGAGCCTAGAAGGAAGCACTTCATCTTCTTTACTAGTAACACTTGACTTAGTCACTGTTTTTCTTGCACTTAGACTTCTACTTGTATTAGATAGACATGCACGTATAATTAAAGCATTCAAATGCTGTGTTTTCCTTAAAGATCATTATAGTTAAACCATTCAGCTTATCTTCTAGTCAAATAGTAATATCTCTTCAGTAGAGCAGATGCTTGTACCAGTGGCAGAACCAGGAAATTATCATGAAGGGGCTGGATAAACATAATCGTTATCTCACAATATAGGTCGTCAGTAAATATAAGAATAACTGTATATATGTTTAACCTTTCATTCCTTTGGTGTTCCTTAGCTATTAAGATTTCATGACATACATATAAAACTAAAATCAAAACAGAGAAAATACAGCCTGGGTAGCCAATCGATCAACTGTCATGCCAACTGTCATGCGGTGCAGTGGTGCATTGCACCAGCCCAACCATGGCTCTGGTGTCAGTTGTTGCGTGTAGCCCTTGCCTAGCATTGCTGCTTGTTGCTGGATGCGGTGCCTGCAGTAGCCCTGGCACTCACCAGCAGATCTTCCCATCCATTGTTGCCTAGGTTAATTTGTTGGTCTGTGAAGTTAAAAGCATCTAGTTCATTATTCTGTGTTTACTTCTGGACTCGTGCCCATGTGGGCTCCCCCCACCCCACCCCCTGGTTACGCTGTTGGCTTGGACACCTATCTTGGTTGATTCACACCAAAAAAAAAGCCTATCTTGGTTGATGATGTGATAATATTGTATAGCACAATGTTGTTAAGAATGCTTTTCTTTTCATTTTTTGTGAGAAAACTTCTTTGATGCTTAACATGTTAATCCTTCTGTAAAATCCAATTGTGAAACTGTTTGAAAAGAAACATGGCTGGTGGTTGAAGATCAGTAGTTTGATCCTGAGTGGTTTGAAGAAGGGGCTACAGTTCTTCTCCTAATGTCCTGCAAACTCTTAGATTTGTCCCGAGGGAGAGTGATCTTTGGAGCCTTGCTGGTGCTAGCCTGCTATGGGTTTAGCCCAGCTTGAGGCAGCCATCTTTTAGTTTGCTTGGTCGCTTGGTGGTGGTCGTGTGTCCCTGTTTATCTGGTGCGTTTGTAATTTGTTATAGAGCTGAGTGTGTTTATGTGTCTCTCTCTCGCTCTCTGTGTGTGTTTGTGGGCTGTGTGCTTGGTACGCCGGGCCCATGGGGTGTGTTTGTACTTTGGTGTTTTCTTTCTTCTTCTTTATGCAATGTTGCTCAGCTCTCTTGCGAATTCGAGGAAAAAGGAAAAGAAAGCTTATATAAGTTCACCATTGGCAGGAATTTTTCTGGTAATCAGCATGGCATTGTCATCAGTGTTTAGGAGAATAAATGTGAAAGATTTGACCTCCAAGGTTTCAGTCTATACCAGTGCTACAGGTGATGACTTTGGCAGCTTACCATAGTATTTAATCCACTTAAATTATATCTGCCTAAAGAATACATGCTTCCAGAGTTATCTGGTGGACTAAACATGATATTTAGGCGCTGGGCCACAAAAAAGACTGCTGGGTCAACAAAAAATGGCCGTGATTCCAATCCAAAGTATTTAGGTGTAAAGAAGTTTGGTGGAGAGGTACCACTTTCAAATACTCCATTCTGATTCTTTAAAAGAAAGGCATTATCTTTAAGCATATAGCAAGACTCTACATGATTAGCATCTAAGTAGTTAATTTGACAGTTCCAGTGCATTGCACTAATCATGTGGTCAGAGGCTTTGCTTCAAGTTTTCCTTTGGCACTTTGGCAGCTGACACATAGTAACATACTTGGCTCCAGTACTATGATTCATCATATATTTGTCAACGATTGTTGGTCACTTTATCTTTTAAGTTTTCGTCTTATGTTATCAAGGGTTGGACACATTGAACTCTTACTGCCGCTATGCTCCCCATCTGATGACAGTTTTTTTTCCTCAGAAAGTGCTACCAGGAAACATCATCGTCCGCCAAAGAGGGACCCGCTTCCATCCTGGAAACTATGTTGGCATGGGCAAGGACCATACACTTTTCTGCCTGAAAGAAGGCCATGTCCGCTTTGAGCGCAACAAGCTCTCAGGCAGGAAATGGGTTCATGTTGATCCAGTTGCTGGTCATGATCTTCACCCCATTTATGCAGATAGTTTTGCTACTACAGCCGACACTGAGCCTTTGCAATAATATGTTTGGGGGTTTGGGGTGTCATTTTGTCCCAACTCATTCAGCTGCCATTTTACAGTTTCATGTGTAAACTTTAGCAGGCTCGAGTGTAGCTGGACCTTTTCTTTGTAATCATAACTACTCACTTTGAATAATGTAAGTTATACTTTGTGATCTTTATTCTCATGGTTGCCTTCAAATTTTAAATATGATGTCACTACAGTGGAGTTTTTATCATTATAATATAGGGGGTTGTTTCACCATTTCTACATGTTCTTTCTCATGAGTTGTTCGATTATTCTGAACATGCAATTTGCGTGAGACTTTAAGTGCTATGTTATTGTTTTACTCGCAATTTAAATTTTGTAGTTAATGTAGTTGTCTACTGATTGCTCTCTTTAGCTAGGTATTGATATTCTAGGTTTTAGGTATGTGTTTGCTTACTAGTGTACTTCGCATGGGATGTGTGTTTGATTTGTGAATGCAAGACAGGTGAATATGTATTTTTTTCTCGTGCATTAAATCATGGCATTCTTGCATAATAAAATGCTATGAAAGAGCATGTGCACAGAATATTAGAATTTATGGGAATTTGGCAGCCCATAAAATTATCAAATAATTTTCTCATGGCAAACATGTTAAGGGTTAATGTGTTCAAGATTGAAAATTTATTTTGTATGCAACAGTTCTTAATCGATTGATGTATGTATAATGCATCCTAGATGATATATAGAAGGAAGAAAAGTTACACGTATTTGGTTTTTTATCTGTAATACTATTGGATATGTAAACCATATGCATAAGATATTTTGAAACATGATAATGGTAATCGTAGAATCATGATAACATGATGAATACAAGATTCACATTTTTATACCCTTAGAGAGAGTGTAGTCTCCATAATGTGTTAGTGATATGAGCCACTAAAAAAAATTCCTTATGTGATGAAATTTCAAATGATTCTATAAAGATTGTTAAAATTCAATGTAAAATTTAAGTTATATAGAACAAGAGTATAATGTGTTAGTGATATGAGCCACTAAAAAAATTCGTTATCTGATGAAACTTCAAATGATTCTATAAAGATTGTTAAATTTCAATGTAAAATTTAAGTTATATAGGTATCATGTCTGAGGGACATGCCATTGTGTACTACATGTGGTAGTACAATATTGGACTAATGTTATTTCTAAATGTAACAGAGGCATTTGTAGTCATATTTATTTAAGTGAGTTTCAAACTAATTCCAAGAACTTTGCATCCAATAAATCTGAGGTATAGTTTGGAGTTTGGACCAAATGATTGATTTCACATGCTGGACCAAATGACTGATTTTCACATATCTGTGTATGACGATCATATATCCATATTGTTGGACAAATGTCAGTTTTATTGCTATAGTCAGTTTTATTTAAAAATAACATTTTGTGTTTGTGAGATTCATTTATATATGATGTAAATCACTATGATATTTGAAATCATGACAAATGAATTGAATGAGTGATCCTTTATATTTTAGGTAATGTTACATTCTCAACTTTGACGAGGGGGTTGCAAAACAATACATGGACCATGCTCCTTTGAGCACTCACAATTGGAATTGCATACAAATCTGTGCCAATAGGGTAAGGCATTTTAGTTGGAATTTAGCTTGAAGTGGCACCGGTGTCAGATCCTAATATTTTGGTCATGTGCCCATGTCAAAAATTGATTCCATCCTACACTAGTCTAGACAATCTTGTTTAAACTTTTTTTTGCCAATGGTACATGAATTGATCATGTATTTAATGATTTTACTTTGAATAACAAATTATATATAGCATGAAAATTCAAAATTGAAAACCAAGATAATATTTATGCCATGCAACGAATGTAGCAAAGTTGTTGCTAATGTTTTAGATTCTATTCCTTTTGGAAGGTAATGACTTTAATACGCACGGTCATACTTTATCCAACCACGTGCACACTCACTCACACACCGTGAATCTCCCCCCCCCCCCCCCCCCCCCCCGCCCCCCCCCCCCCCCCCCCCGGACCCCCCCCCCCCCCCCCCCAAGCGTTGCGGCTCCTCTCTCTCTCTCTCCGTTTCGATGGCAGCAGCTCCTCCCTAACATGTTTGATGCGCAAGCGACTCCTCCCTTTCCCCGATCCGGCAGTAGTGGCGCTGATGCCAGTGAGGTAGGTGGCTTCCTCCACCTTCCTGGATGTACAAGTTAAGGTTCCATCTTTCTCTCTCTCATCTTTTCCAACTCCAGCAAGCTTAGAAAGGGAAGGTTTGAGGGAAGGAAGGCCGGTTAGGCGGTGAGGATGGCTAAAGGACGGTTAGGGGCTCTAGCTGCGACGGAGACGACCAAGCTAGGTCGGGACATGGTGTCACAGCAGTGCTGGGCAGCGAGCATGGCTACGGCGGTGGCAGGAGAGGAGGGGGAGAGGAAGAAGGTGACACCATGGGTGCAGTTGCAGAGCTCCGATAAAACTCTAACTCGCCCATGGCAGGGCGGTCGGACCGCAGTGGGACACGAGAGGAAAAAGAAGCAAGCTGTGCAGGCAGGGAAGAAGAGGAGCGCACGGTCTGTGCAGAGCAGCTGGCCTAACGCAGTAACGGACAGCCGGCCGTGCGTTAGGTGTCCTTTCGGGAATAGGTGGTGTAAAAATCATTTTCAAAACATAAGCTATGTGCATCTGATAGAAGATAGTGCCCAAGATAATGCATTATCTAATGCTATTGATTTAATTAAGAAAAATGGATACTTATATAACAATTTAAATTCAAAATTAGTCGGTGTGCGATCATTGGTGGCAACGGGTGTAACAGGCCTTTGCTTCAGCTGATTAAAATATTTTTATTTTGCACCAAGCCGATGAAAATATTAATTGGACGTGCATCCAGTTGCAATGATGACAATCGGTGCCAACAGAAGGCACTAATGCGTTATTCATCACTGGTACATAAAGAAAAAAAACAAATATAACGCCATTTTAACAGTATTTATTCAGAGAAGGAACAAGTAGGGAAAAGCACTTCAAAAGAAATCTCAAGACATCACCTTGATTTTTACCAATACACATGCAGAACAGCAGTAGATTTATACCATTCACAAATGCAAGAGATAACCAAGCAGCACATAGGATTCTATTGTAACATATGCACATCTCATAATTCCCAATGGCTGGGGGAAAAAGTCATGGCATTCTACTTCACTACAAAATTTCAACATGACGCTCATTATTTACAGAAGACAGCTCAGAGCAACCACAACAGCTGTTAACAAAACAACAAACTCTATTACAATTTGTTAACAGACATTATGACACACTACAACATTTACACTTGATGGTGTCATAATTGATTGTTATCACAAAATGCATAAAGGGTAACTGCACAGGTGAAGGATGGGGCGAATTTTACTTTGATAGAGGGTTTCAGGGACTTTTTGGGATAGATGCTTCTGAATAATGTATGGTTACCATGAAGGTTTTGGAAAGAACTTATATTAATATATGGTTCCACAGTAGAATTAATTACTGCAGAAAAACATGCAACTCTTTCGAACCTGATGATGGAAGAATGAGGCAACTACTGACATGACAAAGCTGGGCAGGAAGAATTCCCATCTAAGGTGGTAGCAGCATAGGATGTTAGAATATTTCAATAGGCAGTTTTTCAGACAGCTGAAATGTTAGAATGGTTCTCTAGACATCCACCAACGATGGTCACAGATACTTGCAGAATGATACAAAAAAGTTGTTCTGCATATTGTGATCCAAGAACTTTAATAAGCTTATGTACATGGTTGCTTCTAAAAGTCTAGGGTTTCCCGGCAAGTTTTCAAAGAACTTATATGGTCCTCATCAGAGTTAGCAGAAATACAAGGAACTCTTTGGAACCAATGATAAAAGAATCAGGTATTGACATGACAAAATTATAAGAACCGAAACAAGCAATGGGTGAACCAGTCAGATTGACAAGGAACAAACCCCGCTCTAAGGTCACAGCTAGCAGCATAGGCAGGGCAGAACTACGAAAACTACACTAAGCACCAACTGAATCAGCCGCATTCACCCAGAACCTCACATTCCAAAGAATGTTTGGAACACAGGAATCTCAAGGAGTTTTGGACAAGCCTTGCACGAAAGGGTTATTCTCAGATTCCAAAGAGGGCCACTTGGTACTATTAACCTAACGAATCAGATAGCAGTCAGACAGGATGAAATTACAAGAGCTACACTAGGCAGAAAGTGAATCAGACATTGAGATTGGGAAACAGGCCCCTCTACTATTAGTTGTGAAGGAATAATCAACTCAGTATTGACAGGAAAAAACTGAAAGAGATATCGGTAAGCAGCAACTGGACTGGTCATTGAGATAACGAAGAGTAAGACATGTGAGTTATGATGACTATGTCAACACAAATAGGTAACAGTTGAAGAGCTAAGGAACAATGAGTGCCTTGTCTACTACTGGAGTACACCTTGCTCAGATATGCATGATATTCTCAGGAAATTGGACAGGTGGAGGAAACACTGCATTCAATGTTCTTCACAAACCCTGGGGAACTAAGGATGGCAGAAGTCAAAAGAGATCAAACTGATGAGATGATGTTCTCAGATAACAGAAGGAATCCTAGGTAGACATTATGAAAGCTTTGATCAAATTCTCAGCTGACTGCCTCTGTTCAGAGGTTCCAGATATGTAAGCAATATGGTCATGACGAGAGGATTTTGATTCAATAATTTCAATGTGAGCTCCAGAAATCTGCAACAGCATCCATACAATTATGCATCAGCATTAAAATGTAATAAAAAGTTGATCTTACACAAATACAGGACTGACAAAATCTTGTAAAAGGTCCACTTTAATAGATGTCAGGGTATTCCCAATAATTCTTGTGTAAGGATTCCTTACACAAGAATAGAGGGTTTGCCAAGTAAGATCAACACAAAAATGTAATAAAAGGTGGATACACAAATAGAGGGTTGTCAAGTTGACCTGATACAGCACCCCTAGATGTCAGGGTATGCCCGTTGTGGACTGATCCTTTTTAATATTTATTTCATAATTTAGTTTGGACAATGAACATGTGGTTCTTGCATGCTAATCCTTCTCTAAAACTAAATGCTTTCAGAATTTAGTTGGAGGTCCGTCGGCATCCTACACATGCATTATATATGCTTTTTTATTTCAAATTTTCAATAAAGCGTAAAAGAATGCAATAATCTTTATTCCAATAAAAAATAAACTAAACATGTCCAGGTATAGCGAGTAACATGAGATCAAGTAAAACAAAAAAAAATCCAATCTACAATTGCAAAGTTTCATGCAAGCAAAGGATTTTTTTTCTAAAATAGTTGTGATATCTACCTGAGCCCTTTAACATGACACTCTAGATGGCATATCCAAATCAAAAGTTAGGAGAAAATAAAGATGCTTAATTCAGGGGAAAATAGGGCATAATTGTTGTCTATAATAAGACCAAGATTTAAGTTGTAGCGTATTTTCATTCCAAGAGTAAGCAACAATATAAATATAAACTCACCTTTCTAATGTTGTCCAAATTTGTGCCACGTTTTCCCATTACTTTTGACAGACCACTAGCAGGGATAGTCATTTCGTCACGTGGTAGATGTCTGGCCATTGATATTTAGCAAAAATAAAAATAAAAAAGAATTATAATTGCAAGTATGAAACTGAATAGAGCAATAACTAAAAGGAGCACTAACATGATAGAATCAGAACAGGATTATAGCAAGTTCAGTTGAAACATACTCTTCATATGCCTTTGATGTATATGATGGAAGTCCACCGTAGCCATCATCAGTGACCTAATGGAGAGATGTCAACAATTAAGATGATAACAAATTTATAAATACTAAGGAATGCCTAAGACCAGAGTAGGAAAGGAGAAAATGATGCAAAATCACAAACCATACCTGCATGGAGCTATACCCATATGAACTGGTACGAGGGAATACTTCCAGAGCTCTCTCAGATTCACCTCTTCTATCATAGCTCAAGGGGGCAATTTGTGGGTTGTGAGGTAATAATGCAGGCAAAGAAAGACTGCTTCCATATAAGGAATCAGAGGTGGCAACAGTTAGCTTGCCATCCCTGTCAGAATTTTGGCTTTCAACACTCTCTTTCAGAACATCTTCCCTAAGTCTCAAAATTATCTGAACAAGAGCATCACGCAGCTTGTCTGCTTCTCCAGATACCTACACACATTAGCCATTTGCCATATGACTATTTGAGACATCTTGCTACCAAGGCTATTTAAATTTTTATAAACTGATAAACAAATGAGTACTCTTACCTCAACAAGTTCGTCACTGGAAGATGCTCTCCGGGGCTTATCGCCCTTCGAAATGAGGATGTTTGCCTTAGTCTTCTTCCTCATGTCATTGACTATTGAACCACCCCTGCCAATAAGACAGCCTATAACCTTATTTGGGACAAGAAGGCGAAGATTCATTCTATCATCCTCATAATCATTGATCTTGGCTTGAAGCAGCAAAACAGCTTCCACAGCGGCAGATTTAACATCATCGATGGCCTGAAAGTGAAGGTACAGCCTAGAATTGAGTAGATGATAGGATACTGAAAACAGAGCAAAACCTAGGTGAGGATGTTTGGTCTAACCTCAGTGGATGTAATGGTAATGATACTTTCCTCCCTGTCATTCTTTGCATCATCAACATCTATCCTTGCACCACTTTCTTGCCTTATATTCTTTATGGTAGCCCCACCTCTACCAATAACCAAGCCAATTTTGCCACTAGGGCATAAAACACGAAATTCAAGTTCTCCTGAACATTTTGGGGCACTATAAGTAGGAATAACTGGAAGAATAGATGGATAAATAGGCAGTCGACCATGATCATCGGCAGGTAGAGCAAGTTCAGGAACATGATGTGTTGACCCTAAGATAGACAGGCTTGGATGTACAGAAGGTATAGCAGCATCTGGGGCCGAGTAAAAGTTACTAGCTGGATAGACAGGAAGTTCAGAAGGGATTATAATGCTTGGAGTAGGCTCAGGAATGGAAGTTTCAAGAGGAATGTTCTCTTTTGATGGGTGCTTGTAGATGATGGTTGATACTCCAAATAGTGCTTTTTTAACAGCTTCAGCACCACCAGTTATCTGTTTACCGTAAATAGTTAGCAAAACATATGTAACAACAGATGAAAGATATTATAGAACATGATACATCTAAGTGTGAGCAACAAACAAAAGCACACTTTCATAAACAGAGGACAAGTGAAATATGTATGCGTTCAGAAATATATAGCCTAAAACCTGCATTTTGTCAAAAAAAAAAATTGAAGCACTGTGCAGATTGCAACTTCAGGAACAAATAGTTCCGGTACCATGATGATAAAAGATAAGCACAATATATGGTACAGTTGTAATACAAAAACATTAGTTGACAATCAAGCAAGTTACTGCAAATATACTGCGTATTAATATCCTGCCACTCTTTAATAACAATTATCCCATAATATGTATGGAAACACACATTGATTTACCAAATAATGAGATGCTAGAGAATTTACCTGAACAAAATTATCAAAACTCATAGCACATGAATGTGTAGCGTCACTTGGATCTTTTGGGCTCACTTTAATGAATGCTCTTGATGTTGACCGAAGATGTTTGATGACAGCACCAGATTTTCCTATAACATTTGACGCCTGACTAGCTGGCACAAGAATGTTAGCTTCCTCTGTATTCTTCTTATCAGAGTCTCTACGATTCCTATGTAATGTATCAACAATTGCATTGTGCACCCTAAGTAATGCATCTTGAGCTGCACAAACAGGCTCATTGTCATCAACCTCAGCATCAAGGTCTCTATGCTTGACGTAGCAATATACCAAGATAACCCTTTTGTCTGCACCAGGGTACGGGTCAACAACCTTGACTTTGGCACTTGTCTGTTGCCGGATAGCATTTATCACATTGCCATTCTTTCCTATGACACTACCAATCAAACTGTCTGGACAGAGTATACGGTAAAGAACCAATCCATCATTATTAGAGCTTTCCTGAGCATGGGGAAATGGCCTCTTGTGTTGGTCCTTCCTTTCTTCTCTTTCATATTCCCTGTGTTGGCGGGGACGTTTACCAGTGTGCTGCCTCATTGTTTAGTTAACTGTGTAAGGAAACAAATCATAAGATTCATGCAAAGCTTTACACAGATGCCGGATAAACGTCTAACAATTGAACGTTTTCTGAAAAAGGGAATCCAAATTCCAACAGGGAAAGGTACAATTGTACACGACATAACCACTGTGATCGTAGAAAAAAATATTGTAGGGGGATATCACCAAAAAATAGACATAGCCAATTAGAATATAGCAGCCAAACTACAAGTACAACAGATCAACCAATCCGTTTTAACATACCAACAGTAACAGGTGTATGATTTTGTACTAAGGCACCACAGAGAATAATCTAACAAGGCAGAATTATACATATCAACAACTTGGCCCAATGCAGCCACAAGGGATGTGACATTTGTTTCTACTTACTAGAGCTCTCCAACCCAGTAATAACCAAACCAACAAGGCGAAACACGACAAGGAACTAAACAACAAAACGACAACGAAACTAGATTCGGTCATCGATGGTGCAAATCAGAACAAGGAAGCACACAAAAGAGTGTAACCATCTGAGTGAGTAGGACACAGGCCCCAATGGTTAAGATCACCTAGATGGAAAGTGCATAGATGCATGGCTGTTGTACATAAAACGGTTGTAGGTGAAGCGTTCCCGCGCGGAACACATGTATGGGCTAACCGGCTAGGTTTGACGCCAAATCATCACAGTTCACAGGCAAGGATGGTATCACACAAACCACATGAATAGGCCACAATGCACATATAAGCTAATAGGGTCTTTAACCAAGAGCACAAAAAAAGAATCGGTCGGGTCGGCCAGGCTCCGAATTATAGCACAGCACGGGAGGAAACCTAGGCTCACAGTCAGAGTACACGGCGAGAATTCGGCACATAGCACAGGACACTGCGACTTGTCCAAGGGGGGGCACTGAGAACTCGCATGGGTGCCGATACCACAATCTGTCGCGGCGACGAAGGAGACGAAGAACAACCTAATCTACTCGAAGCACGAAGCACGATGTACAGACTGGACGAATCAGCAGCGCGCGCCGCCACGCAGAGAAGGAGGTGGGCAAAATTCTCTTGGGTGGAAGAAAAAGAGATTCGGAATCGATTGACAACGGGGACGACGGGACCAGGCGCCGATAGTTCGGACAAGGGGACCAGGCAAACGACCAATCCGCCCAAGCGAGGTATAGGGTTCGTTATTACCAGAGGTGCACGGAAGGAATCGTCCGGCCGTCCGCGCCCGCGCGGAGAGCGGCGGCGAGGGGAGGGATCCGGCAGACGGACGGGGACGGGGAGAGGGAGGAGGGAGAAGCCGTCGCCGCTCGCCGGCGGTCTAGTCGTCGAGGTGCTGACGGGCAAGAGCTGGGGGTCGGTCGGGTCTTGGGTTTTTAGAGGGTAGTGAGGTAGTTGGATGGGCCGCCGGACTGCTCGGTGGATAATGTGGGCCCTTACAGTTCCAGCCTATGAAACTCTTAAGCAGTTTTCGGCCCATTACCATTAGCAGAAACATTTGGCTCGACAGAATAGTAATATTGGGCAATT